>Ga0154005_100013_pt1 | contig 108635 bp, 161 predicted proteins | sample TSFL089MetaG_FD_104698 | JGI IMG/M metagenome (GOLD analysis project Ga0154005, IMG submission 104698) | Attine ant fungus gardens microbial communities from Florida, USA - TSFL089 MetaG | ecosystem: Host-associated > Fungi > Mycelium > Unclassified | place: USA: Florida, Lake Talquin State...
AAAGAAAAGAGAACATAGTTATACATCTGACAATGTCGAGCTTTTTTTAACCACCTCGTTTGGTTCCAGTGTAAATACATCAGTGGCATGTCACGCTGGCATCTTCGTGATCCTTGGCTTTGACCTCCACATTCCCATCTCTCTTCTCGTCAGTGTCATCAAAGTTGAATTCTTCGAATTCATCCACGCCGATCTTGCGGATGACAAGCCAAGCAAACGGCAATGAAAAGATAACTGAGGACGCGATGTTATAAACTACAATGTTCGAGGCTATCAAATACTCACTGAAACCGATATTCAATCCAATGGATAGCCAGTTGGTCGTGTTGGAAGACTTGATGGCAAATGCAACAGCTTGCCCGACACACTCCATACCACGAAATGCTCCAGTCATGTAAGAGAGAGTAAGAAAGTCGTTTGACACTGGTTGTAGAGTGTGAAAAATTTATGAGCGAACTGGGTCATTATCAAACTCACTACAGCTGATGAGCCAGTATAAGAGGGTCTGAGTGGCGAATGCCGTGAACTCAAACACAATGGCCAGAGCGAATACTTTGCCAAAAAGAGATCCAGATGTCCAATCGATACGGGGTCCGTGTCTCTCTAGTAGTTCTCCATGACTCTCAAGTAGTTTAGTGACGATTGCAGCCCAGACCCAGAGACCAAGGTTTAAAGCCATTAGGAAGATCCAACTTAATCGTGCTCGTCTTTTAATAGACAAACTAGAATAATCGAGGAAGTATCCGATTGCAACGCCACCGGCGATGTCTCCAAATCGAGTCACGAGACCGCAAAGTCCACGAGTGCGAATGTTAAAATATTGAGTTTGGAGAGTGCCTATTTAAAGTGAATGATGCCGACAAACGGAGCTGGGTTTTGATGCACACCGATGTAAGAACTGTAGAACCATGATGTGAAGAACAAAGGGCAGAGAAGGAGAATCTGTTGCGTTAACTTGAGCGCTGTGCTTATTGGAACGATATGCAGAAAGAGCGCACATTTTGCGAACTGAGGACCTTGAAGAATTGACGTATTGTTTGAGCCCAACCCTGTTTTCTGAGATAAATCTTGACACCGTCTCGCCTTTGCACTTGGTTGGGGTTGGAGATAAGGAGTGAAATGAATGGCCCGGCACACATTATACCAATAATGACGACGTAAGTGTGAAGGGAGACACTACCGGGCGAGTCCAATTTGGCGTTGAGGCCGAAGATAATTGCCCCCCCAATGACAGGTGCGGCAGTGCGCATGAGCACCCATAAGCCCAACATACGTCCCCGGCGATCGGGCTCAGGATATGCTGGGTGGCATGGTGCTCAACAATATTTTCTATACAAAGTGACATCAAGGTCTCACCAGTGATGATTGGTCCTTCGACAGCATACATCAGCCCAGTTGTCATCCCGGATAAGATAGATCCAAAGAGAAGGAACCATTGTGTTCCATTTTCAGAGTTAAGGTAAAGACCCCCGGCATATCTGGTAGACGCCAGTTTATCTCGGGGATTAAATTATGGGAAGTTACTCACACGAGGTCACCCGTGCTAGAGATCTAGCCGTTTTCGTCTGTGAGAACATGTATACTCGGAAGGAGGTGTAATTACGCACGAACAGTGCCCGTCGGACGCCAATCTTACTTACGATAACGCCCCCAATTACACAAAGGATAGCCATTGCAACTAGAACAGTTCAGGATATTCTTTCTTGCAGGGCAGTTGGACAGAATACTTACTATACCCGGCAGCTGCAGCTGCATTGAAAAAAAAGGGTGTGGCCAGTCCACCAGCCCCCAGAGCATTGAGGGCATTGTACATGCCAGGGGCCTGAAAAGAAATTGTAGACCTAGGGCCAGAGGCTATAAAGATACATACGCAGAAGAAGACGCCTCCTACAACGATGACCTGGAAAATGGTGCTACGGAACCAATGGACCCTATATGGTGCCATTTTTACAGGTGGTTTTTCACTGGAATTTGAGGACATAGTGCCCATCAGAGAGACAGAATACCCACTCTTAAATCCATGCAATAGGCTTTATAACAAAAGTCTCGCCAGGCACAATACAAAAATTTCCGGACGAGAAGAAGCACATTCCGCATGCCAAAGAGATGGTATCAACACACGTCAGATAGTATCCGGTGTTTCACCGTCTAATGTCCCTTTATCTGCTGCTGAGAATACGAAGACAATTAAGCTGCATCAAGGGCTATTGAAAGAGTATGTAGAGGAATGTGCAGAAGAGAGCATGAATTTAGATGTCAGTTCCTATTCCGGCGGTTATTTCACAGGAACAACATGATAAGAATGGAGAAATCAAACCCTCTGAGAAGATCAGAGTGCCTTATGCTCAAGGAACGATGCTTCCCTATGATGTAGGTGCCTTGAAAAAGCAACGACTAGACGTTGAGGAAGATCGAATACACGGGACCTGGAATGTGAGCATCTCTTCGGTGAAAGATGCATTACGGACGTGGTACTCGTTTCAAAGTCAGATATACCCGTTTTTCGAATGAAATTGATGGGAGGAGAAGAATCGTCGATCAAGAAAATCTACATATGGTAGGGTGGTCATTGGAGGGGTGGCTGTGCGACTTGAGCTGTTGTTTTCCATGCGTCACCTTTGGCCGATTGCCTTTCTTCTTCTGCAGACTGTGCTTGCTGCATTTCCTGCCAAACGCTTCTACGACACACATAACTACTACGTCATAGAGCACGACTCATCCCTTGCATCGCTGGATGATGTACTTCGGGCTCTCGGACTGGAGCTTGTCGAGCAAGCCGGAGAACTGAAAAACCACTGGTTGGTCCGAGCATTCAAAAAACAACACAGTTCCCGAGGGGAGAGCGAAGACCTAGTTATTGAAACATTTCGACAACTCCAAGCTCGAGCCAGTACACTCCTTTCGGTACGGTCCGAAGATGCAGATTACACACGCAGAATAACTACCTCTGTAAAATATCTGTCCAAGCAGGAACTACGGCAACGAGTCAAACGGGCTCCTCCAAAATTGCCTGATGACTATGCTTTATCTCGCGAGACTGCTTCGCGGTTTGGCATCCAAGACCCGCTCTTTGAACGACAATGGCACCTTGTAAACAACAAGTTTCCAGAACACTCCATGAATGCAACATCGGTGTGGGAGATGGGTCTCACGGGGAAGGGCATAATATCTTCATTGGTGGATGATGGTTTGGATTATACAAGCGAGGATCTTGCCGCAAATTTTGTGCGCTTAATAACTTTCATAGGTGTACATATGCCTTACTTTCCGAAAGGATGCGGATGATTCATATGACTTCAATGACCATGAACCTCTCCCGACACCCAAAAACTTTGACGACCACCATGGAACTAGATGCGCAGGTCAAGTGGCTGCACTCAAGAATAATGTCTGTGGTGTAGGTATCGCTTACGAGTCCAAGGTTGCTGGAGTCCGCATTTTATCTGGACCTATCTCTGATGTCGATGAAGCGGCGGCTTTGAACTATGGATTTCACAACGTTTCTATATACAGCTGCAGTTGGGGACCACCCGACAATGGTCAATCCATGGAGGGTCCGGGATATCTCATCAAAAAGGCAGTTGTGAATGGAATCAACCAAGGGCGGAGTGGAAAAGGCTCAATCTTCGTTTTCGCCAGCGGCAATGGTGCTGCGCAAGGAGACCAGTGTAACTTTGATGGTTACACTAATAGCATTTATTCGATCACAGTTGCAGCCATTGACTACAAAGGAATGCATCCATACTACTCGGAACCTTGCGCTGCCAATATGATTGTGGCCTATAGTTCTGGCAGCGGCCAGCACATCGTACGGATATTTTTACCGCAACCGGTGTGTTTATTCACATGTCATTTGTTTCAGGTGACAACTGATAAGGGGCAAAACTCATGTGCCACGACACATGGTGGTACATCAGCAGCGGCACCAAATGCCGTCGGTGTTTTTGCGCTGGCATTGGAGGCTAGGTATGTCGATCCTTTTTGAGATATTGCAGGCTAATCTATGTAGTGCAGACCCGATCTTGGTTGGCGTGACATCCAGCATCTCTGTGTAGAGACGGCGCGAATTGTCAACCCAGATGATTTGGATTGGGAAAGGACTGCCACAGGTAGAATGTACAGCTACAAGTACGGCTATGGAGCACTCGACGCTTATGCCTTTGTCAAGGCTGCCCGATCATGGTCGCTGGTTAAACCGCAGACCTGGCTCTCTACGGAAACTATCCAACTGAATGATGCAAAGATGGTCAGTGAAGGTGACTATACTGGTGGGCAGTTCATCGGTTCCGGTGGCGTTGAGAGTAAGATTACCATCACGCAACAGTTATTGAATGAAAACAATTTCGAGAGGCTCGAGCATATCAACGTCAAAGTTTGGATTCAGCATACTCGACGAGGAGATGTTGAGGTCACACTTATCAGCCCTAACGGGGTCAGGAGTGTCTTGGCCAGCAAACGCGGATTTGATGCCGACACTTCTGGTTTCCCTGGGTGGACTTTTATGACCGTGAAGCACTGGTGGGTCTTTTTTTGGTATTTCTGCTCAGGATCAAAAATTGATTTCATTGATATAGGGGCGAAAGTCTGATAGGTAATTGGACGATCCATGTTTCTGACCAGAATGAAGTTCAGAAGAATAATGGTTCCTTTCTTGGGTGGAGTATGATGTTCTGGGGTTCCGCTATAGACCCAGAAAAAACGCGTAAATATGAGGTCACCGATGTTGCTAATGTCCTCCCACCAATTGAGGTTCCCATGCGACCAGTTCTTGCTTCAGGAGCAATCAAGCAACATCCCAAACCTACTAGTCATCTTCCAGGTGATCACGGTACGAAAGAAGGGGAAAATTCCAAACCCGCCTTTGCTAGTCCTATACCTTCACCAGTTGCAACTGCAATCGATTCTACGCCAGATGAAGGCTGGTTCCCTGACTTGTCCAAGCTTGAATCCAGTCAGAAATGGTTCTTTGGCGCGGTAGCACTTGTCGTATTATTTGGTCTTGGTGTAGGTGTATTCTTCTGCTTGCGTAGGCGTCGACAACGTCGCGCAGGGTATGGACGACTTGGATTAGAAGAGATGTCGATGAATGGATTGGGCGATCGAGGTGGAGCCACTGGAAGTACAGGTCGTACGAGAGAGTTGTATGATGCATTTGGTGAAGTTTCGGAAGATGAGGATGATGCGGACGAAAATACTGGGTTGACGGGATCTCAGCTGCCAAAGAAATCAATGGAAGGTATTGGTTTTCACTCAGGCTTCTTGGACGATGAAGACCCTGCGATTACGGGTGGCGTGGCAACTAGTCAAGAGCAGTATCGTGATGAGAATCTTATTGAGGATGAAGAAGAAAACAAGGAAGAGGAGGAGAGGGATGATCAGGAGAAGCAGCGTCATTTTGCTTCTGGAGCAAAGGAGGAAACAAGATTGATCAGTGGGACTGGTGAGCACAGCTCAGCGGGGGTCAAGAGTGAATAATAACACCCGAGCATTATCATCAACATACATAACCTAATTCTTAACATCTGTCTATATTCGCTTAGGGTCTCAAATACTAGGATCACCATAAAACAATGTCTGTTCCATATCGCTGTATTTATCTCGAACTCTTAGATTCACTCTGATAGATCTATGAGATAGTATGTCATAAGCAGCATTAGAGATACCACAATCAGTGGCAGAGCAGTAAACAGACCAAACGCGAGACTACTTGTACATATATTACAGAAAAACTTGGCAGGAGACGAATGTTTCAAGCACGGATAGTATTAAACTGGAGCTTCGCTCCGTTGTTGACTAGGAACCAGATATCTAAGTCTTCGTACTGATTATGCATTGTTGTGAGTGCCGAGAATCCATAAGTAAAGAATCGAACTCACTTGACGAATAGTTTCCATGAATTGTGCTTCTGTAAACCCAGCATTGATCACTCTGGCGCGGACATCGACCATGGAAAGCGTTTCATCATCTTCGTCTTCATCCGAGTCGACGTCCATGTCCCTCTCACCTACCGGGCCCTTACCCATCCTCTTCTGCCTCTTTCGTCTTCCTTTCGTACCACCCATATTCTTGATCAACCGGTAAATCTGACTGACAACAGACTTGTCCGGTTCAAATTCTTTCTCCTTATCATCGTGCAGGCTTTCTTTGCTGCACTCCATCAAACGGAGTGCCTCATCAATGTCACCGTGTTCAACGGAGTTCGCAAAGCGCAGACGAGCGAGAGCTTGAGCTAGACGGAGGACACCGAGGAGCGTACGCGGGGAGGCATAAGTGTGGGATCTTTTTGCTTGTTCATCTTCTTTTGACATCTTACGCAACCGAACGTACGAGTCAACAATGTAACCGGAGATTTCAGGTGAAACAACCGGTCGACGCTGACGTGCCATGGCAATGTAATGCCTACAGAAAGATATCAATTGAGTATGATGATATCAGTCCAAATGTGAGCACCTCATGATATGGGGTTCAATGACTTCAACCTCAAGATCAGGATGTTGGTTGTGCATATGCACGTATGTAACATGTTGAGCAAGACGTTCGTCATCTTCACGAGTAGGTTTATCCAGAATCAGGAAGAGCAAGTCAAAACGGGAGAGAAGAGCAGCCGGAAGATTGATGTTCTCAACAGGCGATACTTTAGTATTGTATCTACCATAAAGAGGGTTGGCAGCAGCAAGGATAGAGGTACGTGCATTCAGCGTAGTTGAGATGCCGGCCTTGGAAATCGAGATAGTTTGTTGTTCCATAACTTCGTGGATGGCGGTACGGTCAGCTTCTTCCATTTTGTCAAATTCATCAATACAGCAGATACCGTTGTCGGCTAGTACCAGTGCACCACCCTCTGCGGGACTTCATAAATTTGAAATCATGGGGAAGAGACAAATTCGTACCTAAAACCATCTCGTCGGTAACTGGGTCTCGCATGACGGCAGCAGTAAGACCGACACCCGAGGAACCTTTACCGGTCGTGTAGACACCTCGAGGTGCGATCTTGGATATGTATTTGAGTAATTGGGATTTGGCTACACCAGGATCACCCATGAGACAGATGTTGATATCACCCCTGATTTTCATGCCGTCGCCGGTCTGCTTGGTGACGCCCCCAACAAGGAGAAGTAGAAGAGCCTTCTTGACATCCAGGTGCCCGTAAATCTCAGGAGCGATGCTCATAGCGCATTTATTATAGATATTACCATCACGTTTGAGCTGCTCGATCTTCCGAACAATTTCGGGCGTCACTTCCATGTCACTGTATTGTTTCTTGAGCTGATGGACGTCATGAGCTTCGATATACGTATCAGTGAGGAGTCCGGCGCGAATAGCTTGAAAACCAGTATAAGGTATAGGTAGGAAAATGCCACTAATATCCACGACATCGCCGGGATTCATTGAGCGACTAAGATTTCCGTGAACATGGATCGTCATTGATCTAGGGATGTGCCCGACAGGGACTTGATCAGCCTAGTTACTACGTTAGTTTAAACCTATTAGCACTGAAGTATTGCTTGCCATCTCCTGGATTTTGACTTCTTGGAAAGGACTGAATCGACATGCCCTCGTTTGCATGTGGAGAGACCCCCTGATACCGTTTTTCTTGCATTCGTTTTCGTTCTGACAGTCAACGAGGGGATTGAAAGTCTTCTGAGCAATATCCTGGAAGGTTTCTGAACCACAGACGTCGCATGTGTAAGCATTGACTTGGAGGAGAGGTTTGACTTCTGACACTCGGGTGACGATACCGCGAACAGTAATGAGACGACCCAGGTAAGAACCTCTGACATCCCGCACTGCGAGTGGGGCATCTCTTTTGAGTGGCTTAAAGTAAAGATTACTGAGATCAAACGTTAGAAGCTGGCACGGATGAAGGAAGACCTAAACTTACTATCTTCTTAAAAGATGATCGGGAAATTTTTCCTGGCCCCCTTCGATTTGTTCGTTGCGCTGTCGTCGTTGGTGTAAAATGACATCGATAACCTCGTCATATTCGGAGATATCGCGAGTAGGTGGGGGCATAAGCTCATCGACGACTTCACAGAAGAGCTGAACATATCGGCGGGTATTGAACTGAATCTTGGCAACAAGACTATTTCCCTCAGATTCGTGCTGCCACTATCGTCAGGGCCGTAAGACACAAAATCTTGAATATTTACCGAGTAGATATCCTCTAGCGCAATTACAAGCATTTGTTGTTCCCGATTTGCGATCTTTTGCTGTCGGGATGTGAGCGCCCAAAGACGCGTTCAAACGCGTAAGTGCACGCGTACCAACTGAGTCATGTATTTGAACGACCTCAGTTCATCCCCATCTGCGCCCTCATCATCGTGAATATCAATATCTGCAAAGTTTTCTTCGAGGTCCTTCTCCTGCTGTCCCTTGAACTTGGACAGGAATTCCTTAATTTTATCTGGCCAAGATTTCAAATATTTCTTTGAGATTCAATACATCCATCATTATCATACCTTTATCCACTGTGTAGTCGACCCCGAGGTCGACGACGGGGAGGGAAGCCATGGCCGGGAAGAGAAAGAGTGAAGTTGATGAGTCGGCGTTCGAATTTGGCCTTGTCTCCTGCCGCACCGGATAGCAATGAAAAGACGCCAAGTTCACGTTGAGATAACTGTGCCTCCCCCCCGTTCTCGACGTTCCGCACCTTCACTATCACCATGTCGGAGTCCTCAGACAAAGAGGTACAGAATGCAACATCCCCGCAAGGTCTCCTCGTCTTGTTGATTGAAAAATATCTGGTTAAATCGTCTCGTACACTGTTAGATGACAAACAGTCCAGCTCCTTCACTTGTAACCTCCTCAAAAACTAATCACGTAGACATTGTGGAGGAAACAAATGATCTCCCTTTAGGCACGTTCACACTGGGTCCCAATGATCAAATAACCGAGCTGCTACACGTTTCACAGGTGAATACGTTTACGAGGATGACCTACTTGCAAGAGAAGGAATGTCGACAGGAAGCGATTTTCCTATATTCGTATTACACGACGTGTCTCTTTTCGACCGAGCCTCAGACGAGTTGGTTTCCCCAAGTCGCTTGCTGGAGTTGCGGCCTGAATACGGCATGAAAGCAGGAGAGTTTTATGCAATGGGTTCAGCAATACCTTGGCTAGTTGACAAGGTTGATAGTGACGATGAAGAGGATGAGGAGGATTTTGAAGACTTCAGGATAGACGGTGGGGATGAGGAGGACTGGGACCGCATGTCGATTAACAGTGATGTTGAATCGACATCAACTTCAATCAAGACTTCGACCCTTGTCAATATTACATTTTATGATTATCCAGACTCAAAGAAGATGGATCGGTGGGTACTTTCTGGGTCCTAGTTTTGCTACCACTTTTGCACTCATGGTATGTACATAGGAATATTTATCTTCAGACTCAAAAAGCCTGGTATATCCTCGGCAGACCTTCGAGACACTACGAGGAATATTTCATCCCATTCTGGACTCAAGTGTACATACTTCATCTCGCAATTGCAGCAGCTATGCGGGATATACGGATCACCTACAATGAATTTGTCGATAACCTTGACAGATTATCATTTCCTAGAAAAAATCCTGTCATCTCGCCGGAAATTCTATTAGGTCGTCGACTGATACAAGCTGATATTGAGACAGACGGCGTGGTGCGGCCTTGCTTTCCTCTATCTACTTCTTGTCCTAATAGTAGCCACATAGAGAGCCTTCATGGCGGCGTCCATCTGGTCACTCTGCGAGGACTGTAATCTGAGTTTGAAACGTTCACCACTTCTGAAATACCTTGTAAACATGCCTGAACAAGTTGAGAAGTCAAATTACACGCCTGCTACAGGCAAAGTCATCAAACAAGCCAAAGCTACCGTAATAACTCCTATAGTCAGCCAAGTCGCTGAACAGCTCTTCAATAATCCCTTCCGCGTCATTGGTGAACCCCAAGAGGCTGAAGCTATTGCGGAAGCTATCGCTGACGTAGGAAAAGAGCACAATGAAGATCCTACGTCAATCATCTGGGGTACCCCTTCGAAATATCGCGACAATTATTTTGAGAGCGTTCAGATTGATGGCGTAGAGTACTGGGTAGGTTTCTTTTCAAGGTGATATCAACTTCTCAGATGGGACATAGATTGGTGATATTGTGATGGTGATGCCAGGTCAAGATTCAAATAGAATCCGCGAGCAAAACGATAAGACTGCTGCTGCTCAATCACCAAACCAGTATGGCAACCAACTATGGTGCGCATCAATCCCAACTTTGCCTCATTGCCGCTGAATCAATTGCAGGTTCTGTGTCATCTTCCATTTCATGGAGAAGAATAACCAAAAGCTTTTTCACGGACAATGGATGGTCCACGGATCAAAGACAATACTTCAAGAAGCTGCCCACTCAAAATCATTATTCCTAATCAATTCTTGTGCTACCAATCCCATAGCAAGTATCTTCAAAAAATGTCAAGTATCCTGGCTCCGTGAGCCAGAAAACAAAGAACCTTTTGATGATCGCGTGCCCGATTCAGAAGATTACCATTGTGGGTGAGTCGTCGTTTGCTGCTTCCCCATTCAAGGTTGACTTGGTCCTCTGAAGATTCACCTACGATGAAGAGCATGCGGCATTCATCAATATACCAACGAAGGAGCGGTATGACCTTGCATTAAAATCCATGCCTGGATTTTGTCCTTGTTACTGCTGCTCCATCGAGGAAACCAAAGTTTTTACACACGGATTCCGGAAGGTTCACAATGGATTTTCCTTTCACGATGTCACTTACCATCGACACGAATTTGTCTACATCCGGCCAATTGACGTTAATGACTACTTACTGGAGATTGGCCAGATCATCGAATTGACCAATGACAAAAGGGACCAGATAAGAGTTCGAGTCCGTTTTCTAGGCCGCTACGATGATTATGTCCGCGCTAGGCATGAACATGGCCCACAAACGTCTCAAGAGTTGATTTCTGATGAGGTATGTATTCAGGCTGTCTGGAACTTGTTCGTGTGTCAATGTAGCTCCAGCGCCGCCTCTTCTTGACTGTTCGAACTGGTGAAATAGAGCTTGAACGACTTGATGGACGATGTTATGTCCGTTACCTCAGGAAACGTACGGAGATCGAAGAGTGGGTCAAGCACGATGATCATTTTTATCTGAACCAGAAGGGAGACATACGGCATGGACTTTTTATCATTGACGATGAAGATTTTGACCATTGTGAAGTCTGTCAAGAAGCACGAAATGATGATATCATGCGCACTCAAGAACTGTTCAATCAAAATGGACTGCTGAGAGGGTTGGAACTATTCAGTGGTAAGGACTTTACAACTTCGCTCGGGGATAGGGCTGACATCCAATGTCTCCCTGGTAGGTGCTGGTGGGTTAGGAACTGGCATGGATATGTCAGGATTCGTTGATACAAAGTGGGCCGTGGAGTATTCGCCTGCGGCTGCTCTGACATACAAGTAAAAATCGATATTGTCAACTCGAAGAAGTAACTGAGATGCAATAACTCTAGGCGTAATCATCCCCGAACCAAAGTATACTGCAAAGACAGCAGTCTTCTACTCAGGCACGCCATTGAAACACACCAAGGCAAAGACCCTTGTCGATTAATTTCCAACGATGGGAAGACAGTGTGCCCAAACATGCCTAAGAAGGATGAAGTCGACTTTATTTTTGGAGGTAAGGCCGAGATGGCGATGACCTCTTTCCCCAAAAGTCTTTTTTTGATATCATATGCCCAGGCCCGCCCTGTCAGTCGTTCAGTGGGGCGAACACCAACAAGGTCAGTTGTCTTTCTTGCACTCGTTCAAGCTTTTAACTAATAGCCATCTCTTTCAGCAAGCCGATGACATCCGATCTACCTTGCCCTGCAACATGCTTTCCTACCTTGAACACTACGAACCTCGTTACTTCCTCCTCGAAAACGTCCGTGGACTGCTTCACCATCCTCTCCTAAGCGAAAAAATCGGTCGTATCCTTTCAGGCGGAATCAAATCTGGTGTCGTCAAGTTTATTATGAGGACGCTTGTCGCACTAGGTTATCAAGTACATTGGAAAGTTTTACAAGCAGGTCAATATGGGACACCGCAGAATAGAGAACGAGTCATTTTTTGGGGTGCGAAGAGGGGACTGCCGTTACCGAAACACCCCGTTCCCGTGTATGCGTGGAAGAGAGGAGCAATCAGTCCGTTACTGCCTAATGGGAATAAATTACCGCCACCGACAAGGAGTATTGTGCATGGAGAATCGTATCAGTGTGCGCCGTTGAGGCCTATCACGGTCGATGCTGCTATTGGTGATCTAGTATGCTTGTTTCTTTGATTTCATCCTTTGGTTGCTGATGATAGTCTGTCTACCTAGCCGAGGTTCGATTGGTAAGTATTACACTTGTAACATCAGATCGGCTTAGAACGGTTTCGGCGATAAGGGTCAACCCACACCAAATCATACCTGCGACAGCTGAAGACAAAAGATCAGCTCATTACCGTCAAGATATACTCGGTATTCCGTCATTCCATGCTGCATTTCATGGCCAGGGTTCCAACGAGCTCTCTCAGTACCCTGGGTATCCTCACGGCGTGCAGTATGGAATGAAACCACAAAACCGGTTCCAGATGTGGTTAAGGAAAGAAATGGGGGAGGATGGGGACGTCAAGGGACATTATACGAGGCGATTTTCGTATAAATTGGTTGAAGCGTGTGTTTTTCTCTTTCTTTTTTTTTTGCCTCTGAACTGGTGATGGGGTGAGATAGGACAACAACTGTACCACTAGAACCGGGAGCAGATCATAATGGTGATGATAAATGGTTTCATATTATGATATCGTGGCATTTATCCATTCTTTAGACATACCCTCAGAACTCCGACCGAGATACGATAAGGATACACAAAAGTGTGAGACCACTCATTCATCAGTTATATCACCTCATTCAAACCGCTTTTGTAGCTTTCTACGGTCGCCTTGCACTGGATGACCACTTTGTTTGCACATTAACGAGCCTGACACCTGCGAGCAGGAACGCAAAACCGTTACATCCAAACGCACGTATATCAACGTCTCTGAGTCGAATATTCATTCACATCCACGGTTTATCTAGCAAAAACGAATGTTGACAATCCGTGAATATGCGCGGTCTCAAGGATTCCCAGATTATTATATCTTCGAATCTCCAAGCACAGGATCCGGGGTGTATGCAGATGTGAGTGAACGGATTTGGTTTTTGTCTTCCCTTCTTATGAAAACACTGCAGCAAATTCGACAAATAGGCAATGCAGTACCTGTGCCACTCGCTCTTGCGCTTGGAAAAGAGCTAGGTGTGGCGTTGATTCAAGCTTGGAAAGAGGAGCTTGAGAATGAGAGGGAATCCAGTCCAAATTAACACGCGGAGGTAAAGCAACCTGAGTATCTAGCACGGAATGAGTCGAATATTACATATGAGGATTACTGAAGGATGATTTTCGGCAAGGGAGGCGGCGGTGGATGTCGGCCACTGTCTCTAACACTCGACGATCTTCTGACCGACGTCGCAACGGGGGATGCACTGATAATTGGACGTAACTGAGGATGGATAGTATTAATCCTCGCACTGCGAAGAGATGTGGAGGTTGCATTTCGAAGGGTGGAGGATTGGGTCTGAGAGCGGCGGAGGTGTTCGTCGATACGCCACATCCCACGTGCAAATGAATCTGCGTCAAGTGCGCCTTTCCCATGTGGATCACACTCGTTCCTGCAACGACTCTAGCACTTTGTTCTGAGCAAGTGGACTAGATGCTCACCAGATCTCTGCCAATTTTGATTTCTCGATCCTCGAACGGACCCATATAGCCTTGACAATCTGGCCCTCCAATGTCTCGTGAGGACCGATGCTCTCATTGACAACCAACTCGATATCCCATTCTTTCTGTTTACCTTTGATGCTTTGATCGTGAGCTGTGAGTTCTTCTGGGGTGGCTGTGATGAGATCAACAGAAAGGCCCCGCCAGCCCGCGGCCTGCCGCGTGCGCTTAGCTTTGGCTTCTGCATGAGAGAATTTTCTGGGGGAGGGGCTTTGCGCCTCTGCCCGCCGACGCTGAAGGATGTTGGCGTTGAAAACAGAGATGTAGCGATTCCGTGCGGCAGCAGGTACAGGGGTTGGCCGTTTGGATTTGGTCGCAAGAGGGGTCAGTGTGGGTGTGTGGGTGAGGCTGCTAGAGCCTGTGGTTGCCGAGCGGAGTGGAGGCACACGACGAGGGACATAAGGTAGAGAGGGCGCCGGGCGCTGGGGCAGGGGCGGGGGAATGGAAATCTCCTCAAAGGACTCTGCAAGACTGGATGAGCTGGGGACGCGAGCCGTGGGCGGAGCGGCGGGATTGTCGGAAAGGACGACGGAGCGCAGGGAGGCGGCGGAGGGCGGCTTTGCGGGCAGCGCAGGAGGCATCTTGTCTTTCAAGCTCCGCTCGGATCCGCCCGCCACTGTTCGCCATGCCCGACCTCTACGCCGTCGCCGGTGCGCACTCAGTCTCTCCCCTCGGCATCCCTCACACCCCAGCAGACTTTTGCCTCGTCCCCATCGGCACCCACGAGCCGTCTGTGCGCTGAGCGTCTCTCTGCACTCCGCTGGCACCGCTCACCTTTCAGCCAGGTCGCAGAGTACATTGCCGAGTGCCAGCGCATACTCCAAAAGTCCGGCCTCACATACAAGGTGGTCTTCGTCCTGCCATCTGTGTCCACGCATCTGACATCCGTCGCAGATGCAGTAAGCCCATTCTTGCAACTATCTTCTCCCATTCACTCTCCCGCAAAGTGGCTACGGCACCAATCTTGGTTGGATTTTTATCTGTTTCTTGCCTTCTACATTCCTCTGACCACTTTCTTTGGTATAGAGGGCCCCTGGTCCAGCGTCTCCCAAGCTATACATGACTGCCATGCCGCAGTCCATGCCAAAGGTGCTCCTCGAGTCGCCACTGACATTCGCATCGGCACTCGTGTCGACCGCGAGATCGCTCCTGGTACTGGGAACGATAGCAAAGTTCAACGCGTACAAGATATTCTCGCCAAACAGTAGACAATCAATGTAGATATGCAACTTGGTTAAATGCCTCTCCTCCCATAAATCTGTGCCAGCAGCCCAAGTACGCCTCCATCTTCCTCCAGAAACTCCTCTCCGTCCACATCAAACCCTCCGTCATGTCCATCCCCATATCCCATCCTTTCCCTCCTCGCACCATCCACATAGTCTGACCCCCCCAGCCCCGACTCACCCCCCCCAATCCATGCACTCCCCTCCCCTCTCTCCGATTCCTTCTGGCTTTCTGATGCCCCTTGTGATGGTGCGAGATGGGTGTCAGAATCTTCCAACACAACAGTTCTTGCTAAATCATGAGCTCGCTGAGCAGTATATATTGATGCAGCAGGAGCATTCGCGGACGAACCGCTCAACAACATCGAACCGCCCATTGCTCCTCTATTCCCTGCTAACCCATCCCGTCTTGCAGTAGCTATATTCTGACTCTGTTTCAATGCTCGATCATACTCTTGTGCCTTTTCCACAAGTGTCTTTCCTTCAGACCTATCGTCACCATGAACCTGCACAGAAGCCGACAGACCATCGGTCGGAGTCATGAATTGTACATGATCATGAGACACTTGATGGGGACGATCCCTGAAATGCCTTGACCTATAAAGTTGTGCGATACTATGTGGATCTCGTGGGTTGAATGGCAAACCATTGCTTCCACTACCTCCTCCGGCATTAGCTAGGCTAGCCATACGGCTGAGGTATAACGATCCCGAAGGATCTGTGGGATTCCAATCCACATTCGCAGCTTTGAAATTCAACATCGATTTCTCCATTTTGCCTTCGTTAGAAATCATCTTTTTGTCGTTTGCTGATTTTGGTGCACCAAACTGACGATAGTTGTTGATGAGCTCAAGAAATGTGATAAATGGACGCGAGCATCCATACCTTCACATTACCGTGTCTCTCAAAATTAAATTCCGCAAAACTGCAGATATAGCCTAGACCATCCACGTGCACCGAGAATTCGCGGAAGAAATCAATGATAGCTGGTGCACAATCCGGCAGAGAGAACCATAGCACAAATGGTGTGAGCGCAACTGACACAAGCTCTTGTGTGAATATCAACACTTTCATCGCGAATAGCTCCCCGAATTCTCGATGCACCTAATAAGTCAGTTTTCAGATCTTGTATCATAAGAGGGGCGAAAAAACATACTCCCCGGCTATGTAGCTGTGCTTTCCATTCTTCCGGCATATAATGTGTGTAAGTGATCACCTCTGTCATCAACAACTCTGGGTCAAACACCCTGTTCTCTTCCGGAATCATTCCCCTCGCCACAGTAAGTATACCACCAAATACTGCCAGGTAAAATGCCACATTCCGATGAGGTGAAATCTCGAATCTTAGCACAAGGTCTGGATCTATTACAGACACAAGGACTAGAACAGCCGTAAATGCCCCAGCAACGAACGACACAAATCTATAGTTGATATGAGCACGAGTGTAGACATGATGGAGAGAAAATGGTACCTCATAATAAGTGACATCTTTTCATTCGGAAATTGTCCGATGTAGATATTTGCGAGGGGATAGCTTTCATCTAGACGTCGGACAAAGAGATGATGTAGCTCGTTGAATTCACGGAATTTCCATTTGGCATATGATGTGTATCTTCGTCCCCCGATAGTAGAAGGATCTTTGCGATATTCCTATAGAGGCATGATTTGTCGTTCGAAACCAGCAGAAAAAGGATGAACGCACTTCAAAGTATCGAAAGAAAGAATACATAAGTAGATATGACACGATCAATGGCGCGAATATAGCATTCAAAATACCCATGAATATGAATCTGCGTCTCAATCTAGTCCGGTTCATTAGATTGAAATAGCATGAGCGATAATTTGGATCAACTCACCCTGCAATCAGCACTCTCCTGTTCTTACTCTTCAAAAACACCTTCCTCACCCTCCCATGATGATCAAACAAATAGTCCATCAAACAAAACCTCAAATTCCACTCTAGAGCCTGCGTCAACACGGTACCCTTTCCCTTCTCCTCCGGCACAAACCGATGTGACAGTCGAGACAAGGGCACACGCAAATCAAGCAATTCCTTATTAAACAAAGCTATGAGGTAATTTTCTTGTCTCATTATACGATTGGCGATATCGTGAGCGTCAAGTTTGGCTGTCGTCGTATCATTGGTGGGTGCGTGTGCTGAGGAAGAAGAGTTTTTGGAAGAGATAGCAGTTATGGGATTTTCTTCGCGAATCGCGCCAATGCGGCGGACAACTTCTGGCCAGGAGATAGTTTGTATGTCAGCCTAGAAAGGGGTTGAGCAGGAGAGGAGATGGGATTGGTATGAACAGACAAACGTCGGGTATCTTGAGCAAGTAGGTGTAAAACTTATACATGTCGGTGAGGCGGTGGATGTCTAGTATGAATGAGATGATTTGCCAGATGTAAAATGCGAGGAAGAGGATGAAAAAGAGAAGTGTTAGTCCGTGGAATCTGAGAAGGAATGGTGTGAGTGTACACCCTCTCTCGAGGTTAAAATGGCATACGCACTTGGATACACATTTGTGAACAACTACTTGAGAAAGATGCGTCACATCTTCATGCCGTAGTTTCGAGTAATCAACACAGCCAAGAAGAAACGTCGAGAACCCAATCACAAAACCCACTGTTCTATTATTCGAGCATAAACAGATGGACTTCAGGAAAGGACGAGCATCAGACTGATACTCACAGTAAATTCAATCCTCTCGCAAGAGCAATGCTGTAAATCCCCTTCCCCTCATAGTAATAATAAACCTCCTGCAGAAACGCATCCAAATTATACACATTCACCCAATTCCACAATGCCCGTTCATAGGCATCTAGGCTTCGCATCTTTGTCCTTCTCGCACCTCCAGAACCACTGCTCTTTCCTGAGTCTGAAGCACCTGACTTGGGGCGGTAAATCCCCGTGCGGAATTCACTTGCATCCAAGTCTGAAGGTCTTGGTGGTATTTTCACAGGAAAATTTGAACCTGAATGAGGCACTTCCCGACCAGCAACAGAATGTAATGGTTTTCCCCTTTGAACCGCAGTGGCTGAGCTGTCAGTGATCTTGGCCTTGCCTCTAGCTTTGGATGATACAGGAGCGGTTTTGTTCAGTGCAGCATCAATCTTCGAAACTGGGGTTTCTATAATGAAACTTTGCGGAACCTCATCATCAGATGAATCCGCCCTTCTATCTTCGTCGTCTCTCTTGACGTTGGGCCGTAGCGAACTCATATTTGTGGCTGATCGAGTGTCCTTCCTTGTCCGACCTCCATCCCTAGCAGAGCCTCGACTTTTCCCAGATGAACTTGCTCTACTACGTCTCCCAGACTCAAGATCTTGCTCTTCAAGTTCGTTTTCCTCTTCGACTGGAGATTGGTCTGCACGTATGTAGCCTCGGTAGGTGCGCGACTTCATGGGGTTGATCATGTTGAGAAAAGGTCTGGAATCAGAGAGTGATGCTCCGAGTGTGCGTGAGCTGGACATGTTGAATGAGTATCGTGAGGTACTGCCTACTCAATGACAGTGCCAACCTTATTTGGGTTGGTGGATCAGAAGTGACATCTTTGTTCCGTCAATGTGACTCTGTTCGCCTCCGCCAGTGACGTGATGCAAGATAAAGTCATATATATACATTATACTTCATAAAGCATTCAGTGCTCATTTAGCCACTACATCCAGAACACTCGCCGAATTCAGGACGGCCTTGAGACCAGACGCCGTTATATCTGCATCCGCACCAACACCCCATGCAGACCTCTTCTTTTGTCCAGGAACGTCATACAAAAGCTCTACGTACGACGCAGCCATCACTTCTGTACCCTCACCAATTGAGTGCTCAGAGTATTCCCTAATCGATAGTGTGCCATTTATCTGCTGATTGAAGGCAGCGAGGATAGCTGACAAAGGACCATTACCCTCTCCACTAACTGCACGCTTCTCTCCGGAGAAGAGGAGCTCTCCGGTTAGTTGACGGCGAGTAGCGTCGAGATGTTCCATTCTGAATGAGACCAGATCGAATTTAGAGGGTTTGCCGAAATAATAAGTGTTCTGGAATAATTGAATAAGATCGTCATACGAGATCTGGCAGTCCCTATCGCGGGCGTAACGCTGAACTACTTCAAAGAAAGACGATTGGAATCTGCGCGGTAGTTCAAGGCCGAGGGCATTGATGATAGCGCTAGTGATATCGTCCTGAGCGGATGTGGCACCGAATCCAACGTTCAGTTTCAACTCCGGCAAGGTACAGTCACCGATGGCAGAGTTAACCGCACTCAAGAGGGCACGCAATCCAGAACCGGCAATATCAGAGTCGATGCCAACTCCCCACCATGATGTTGTAGACTTGCGGTCATCAGCAGGGATAACTTCAACATAGGATGCGGCCTTGACATCCTTGCCCTCTCCAACAGCATGTTCTGAGTACTCCCGAATAGTGAAGTTGATCTGAAGGTATCGACAAAGAGCATCCAAGAGAGCAGAAAGAGGACCATTTCCATCTCCGCGAACAACTCTGAGAACTCCATCAACGAGTAACGTGCCATCAAAGTGGCGTTGCTCATCAGACTGTTCATCAGTGCCGTCATCCTGAGGTTCGCTCGGCTTAGCCGAAATTCGGAAGTTACGGAGGGTCAAACGACCTTGGTATTTAGGCCCGCCAAAGTGGTACGTTGACCTGAAAGTAGTCGTAATGTCGTCAACCGACATCTCGCGCGCCTCGCGATCAGAGATCGCTTGGACAACTTGGTAAAATGCAATTTGCATTCTACGAGGGAGGTCCAAACCAAGATGTTGTTTAACGAGATAAGCAATACCTCCCTTGCCCGATTGAGAGTTCACCCGGATGACTGCTTCGTAAGTTTGCCCGAGATCTGCAGGGTCAATGGGAAGGTAGGGCATATCCCAGTACGGGGGCTCGCCTTTGACAGCTGCCTCAGCATGACGGATTCTCTGAGCTTCAAAACCCTTTTTGATGGCATCCTGGTGAGATCCAGAAAATGCTGTAAAGACCAATTCGCCAGCGTATGGATGCCGAGGGTGGACAGGAAGATCATTGCATTGGGTAACAGTGTCAATTACGCTCTGGAGATCACTGAAGTCGAGATTAGGCTTGATGCCTTGGGAATACAGATTGAGGGCGAGATTAACGAGGTCAACGTTCCCCGTTCGTTCTCCGTTTCCGAAGAGACAGCCCTCGATGCGATCACCGCCTGCAAGGACACCAAGTTCGGCCGAGGCAATGCCAGTACCTGTAACAACAGGTCAAATGCGAGCAATTAATACAAATGGATACATACCTCGATCATTATGAGGATGCAAACTAACAATGACCTTGTCCCGTTCGGAGACGTGGGTACAGAAGTACTCAACCTGGGGGGTATGAAGGCATCTGATCTGTTGATTAAAATTAGATTACGTACCTGATCAGCATAGTGATTAGGAGGCGAGATTTCGACTGTAGTAGGCAAATTGAAGATGATGCGATCTTCACCGGTGCCAGCCTTGCCCCACGCTGCCTTCACAGCTTCGCATATTTCTACAGCAAATTCCGGTTCCGTTTGCGAGAAAGTTTCAGGACTATACTCATATTTGAACTTCGTCCCGTACTTGGCTGTACATTCTTCGGTCAACTGCTTGACAATTTTGGTATGTTTTACAGCTAATTCGATAGTTTGTTCCTTTGTGTTTCTAAAAACCACATTGCGGAATGTCGGAGAAGTTGCATTGTACATATGGAGGATAGCATGCTTGGTTCCTGCAACAGAGTCGATCGTCCGTCTTATCAGATCCTCTCTTGCTGGCGTCAAAACCTGATGCCCTATAAGCAATCAAGAACACCCTCCAAAGAAACATTCGAACCTGAACCCAGACATCGTCAGGTACCTCACCATTTGCAATGAGACCTCTGACAAAATTGAAGTCAGTGTCGCTAGCAGCTGGATATGCCACTTCAATCTGCTTGACTCCACACTTGACCAACTGACGAAAGAATATAGTCTTTTGTTCAATGGTCATCGGATTTGCAAGGGCCTGATTACCATCGCGCAGATCAGTCGACAGCCATATAGGAGCTTTAGTGAATGTTTTTGAGGGCCATAGCCGGTTAGTAAGGTTCAGAGGTGTGTACGGTCGGTACTTTTGTGAAGGCTCAGCACTAAGAGTAGGAAGATATTGATTAGCAGTACTCATGACAATTAGCATTAGAACGCACAGCATAGGGGAGGGTAGAAGAAAACTTCGGGATCTACTAATAGAAGTGCAAGTGCGTTAAAATAAATGGAAAATACATGCACATGACTCTACTCAGATCATCTGATCAATACTTTGCTTTTGGCTCCTTCGATCCTCCCAATCCAGATGTCCCTTACTCTTTCTTCCAAATGTTCTCCATTCCCCTTTTCCGTTATTGCTATTGCCGCCTATACAGGCAAGGCTGCCGTCGTGTTTGACGAGTCCGCCTCCGACATCACACTAGAACTGGATGGGAGAGTATACCACGATGAACACGATATCGTAGAGATTATTGGAAGAGTTGGTCATCTAATTGAGAGTGATTTGCGGGTGAGTTTCACCTTTGCCCAAGCGTAGTTCGCCTTCATCCGACGTATCGAATCAGACACCTGCTTATTACACTCTCGCAAAAGCAATCAAAACTGCAATACTTCTTCACGAGATTAATACCGCTCTCAACCTCCTCGATAACTATCTTGCATATCATAGCTTCCTTGTCGACCATGAAATTTCAGCATCCGATTGGGCTATATGGGGCGCTATCCGGGGTCAGGAAACTAACATTGTCTGTTTGAATGGATCTTATCATTTTCCCATTTAGGCAATGTTAAGATCATTGGTATTCTCAAGAATAATACATATCAGCACCTTGGACGCTGGATTACTCACTTAGAGTCATTAAATTCGACACAGACCGTTCTCAACGATCTTGTGAATGCTCGTGCTCAAAAGGCACGATCAAATAAGACTGCTGCAGCATTTGCTCTTGGTCTTCAGGATGGAACAGAAGGCAAGGTTGTGACGCGTTTCCCCCCCGAGCCAAGTGGTTATCTTCATATCGGTCACACTAAAGCTGCCATTCTGAATCAGTACTTTGCGAAAATGTACAAGGGTAAGCTGATTGTTCGATTTGACGATACCAACCCATCAAAAGAGAAGGTATTTGTGTCCAAACCCAACGGGAATATCGACAGATTCTCATTTATTTGTAGACCGAGTTTGAGGAAACCATACTGGAGGATTTGAAACTTCTTGATATCAAGGGTGACATTATATCCCACACGTCCGATTATTTCCAAACAATCTACGACTATGCCATTCAACTTATCAAGGATGGCAAGGCCTATGCCGATGACACTGAACAATTGCAGGTCTGTTACACCAATAATACTTGATATACATTCCCTGATAGGGTTATAGATGCGTGAAGAGCGTGGAAAGGGTATTCCCTCAAAACATAGAGATGACAGCGTTGAGGATAGTCTCAAGCGATTCGAGGATATGACAACGGGTTCCAAAGAGGGTTCACGGTGGTGTCTCCGAGCCAAGATCAGCGTGGACGATAACAACAAGGCCCTCCGCGATCCTGTCATATATAGGGTCAACACGCTCCCCCATCACCGTACAGGGTATATCCCTTCTGACTCTGCTGTCCTTGTTTGTTTCTGATTTTGAGATAGCAATCAATGGAAAGTGTACCCCACCTACGATTTTGCCTGCCCCGTCGTCGATTCAATCGAAGGTGTCACACATGCACTTAGGACCAACGAATATCGAGATCGCAATCCACAATATCACTGGATGATTGAAGCACTGGGTATCCGCCAGGTTTATATTTGGGATTTCAGTCGGCTTAACTTCATTTATACGTTACTATCTAAGCGCAAGCTTCACTGGTTTGTCAACGAAGGACTAGTGAGTGGGTGGGACGACCCCCGTTTCCCTACTGTTCGAGGTGAGTGTTGAGCCACAGAATCCGATGCACTAATGCAGGGCTGGTATAGGGATTCGCCGTCGTGGAATGACTGTAGAGGCTTTGACCCAATTCATGTTATCTCAGGGACCTTCTCAGGCTGTTGTTTCACTTGAATGGGATTCAATCTGGACATTGAACAAGAAGATTATTGACCCTGTTGCCCCTCGATTCTGGGCTATTTGCAAAGAAAATAGGCAAGTTGATTTCCCCTGCTGCTCGTAGAGCTTTTTTCCCTAATATTTCAAAAGTGTACGCGTCACCCTCACCAATGGACCTTCGACTTCCGAAGTACGGATCCTTCCAAAACACAAGAAGAATCCGGAAGTTGGCCAAAAGATTACCGTCTATTCCAGTAAAATTATCATTGAACAGGAGGATGCAGCTTCCTTTGAGGACCAAGAGGAGGTAAGCTGGAGTCGACTCTGTGCTGAAAAAATACTAATAGACAAACCTAGATTACTCTCATGGATTGGGGGAACGCTATTGTCCGTCAGAAACAAACCGATTCATCTGGAAAAGTCCTCTCCATTATCATGGATCTCTACCTTGATGGAGATTTCCGTAAAACCAAAAAGAAGATCACTTGGCTCGCTGAACCTACCGCCGATCATTCCTTACCTTCAATCACATTAATTGACTTCGATTATCTCATCACGAAGAAGAAACTCGAGGAAGAGGACAATGTAGCCGATTTTGTCACTCCCGTGACCGAGTTTAGGGAATCTGCGTTTGGCGATGCCAATGTTCTTAATCTCCAGAAAGGGGATATAATCCAGTTTGAGAGGAAGGGCTTCTATATCTACGACAACGAGAAGGCCGGAGTCATGGAGTTCTTCAAGATACCCGATGGTCGTGCCGCTGGAATCGCTAGCAAGGCTATACTTGCTTCTTCAGTGGCCACCTCGGCACCTGGTGTGTCTAATTCTCCTCAACTTGTAGAGTCTTCCGTAAGCCAGATGTATAAGATGGCGTCGATCTATGGTAACGACGACAATATCCTTGAGGTGGATACGAAGATGTACAAGATGGGGAGCGTATACAGTACATCAGAATGATATGTATCCCTCCGACGCCCTTTCAATCGAAAGCAGGTCCATACTCGGCTGTAATCATACTACTCTCCGGTCAATGGCAAATTTCACAACATTTTGATAGTCAGAACTATGACCCTCTCTTTACACCTTCCCTTGCAGATACAAACTCGGGCTCGAGTTCCTCAATTGGCGTCTACGACCCCATTCACTCTCGGTGCGGATCTATTCACTACGCATATAAAGTGTACTAAAAACATCAAATTATTGACATTTGCATTTTTCGATGTGAGGTTCAAGGCCCGTGTAGAGGGCCAATGAACATGGGGGCCAATGTATGAGTGGTTCACAGCCTGATTCTTCGTATGGTGGCTTGTTCAAGGGATTTGTTGTTGTCTTTCGAGAGAGGACGACATTACCCGAGCGTCTGTTGAGGTAAAAAAAAAATATCAGATTCGTAAGGTGACGACGTTCTTGGGAAGGATCTGTTCCCAGACTGAAATCGGTATTCAATGATTGGGGTAATGTACCTATACCTGAGTCTGGAAATACCAATCCATCCATTGCGGGTACGACATTCATTTGCAAATTTCAAGAGGACCTGGAAACCAAGAAAGAACGACAAGCCATATCAGCTTTGTGATAATATAATCTTATCCAACACCTCCCAGGTTTCAACAGGCCCTACACATTTTGTGACCCATATCTCAGTCATCATCGAACCTTTTAACCAACCCGATTTCAAATCCGGCGTACGCAATTTAACACCACCACCACCATCATCATTATCATCATCATAAGAAATCAAATTCCTCCCTCTCAACTCATCAAAATATCTCTCTCTTTCCCTCCTCACCTCTTGATCTTCATCTGTAATATACACCAGTGACATGTGCGGATAACAAGGTGTATTCGGGCGCACACCCAACGCTTCATGTACACCCCGTCTCAAATTCTTCAACGTCTCATCTAAAACAACGGTGATAGACACCGAACGAAAATAATGATCGCCCACATCCACCGATCCAAACTCGACGGAAAAAAATGTATGTTGTTGACATAGGACACTTGTTCGGATCGTCGATAGAGAGACAGGTGTTTCCAAGTGAATGGAAGCTAATGTGATGTGAGGTTCAAAGATGGGATAGCTTGTCCGAGAGGGGCCGTGGAATTTGTTGTGATCGTCGCCGTCGTCCTTGTTGTTGGGGCGGACAGACATGATTTGTTTCAACTCATCGGCCATATTCCGAGACGGCATGATCCACAAGTTGAATCGAGCTAAAATGGAGGAAAGAAGAAAAACACATCGGTTTGTTATCTAGGTAGTTTGTTTTCTCTCGAAAAGTTCATCCTTACTCAATGTAAGATCCATGGTCTTTAAACAGGGGTGAGAATATGAATTGATCCGTTCATCATCAAAACAACTGATGGCTGATACAGCCAGTCAGTTAATCAGGCTAGAGAATGAGAAAGATAAACACGGGCACAACAAGATTCGAATTTAAAGTACACAAAAATAACAAGAAAGAGAGAGTGAGAAAAAAAAAAAAACAATGGCCCTCCAGTCAAACGTCTCATTTAGCCTCTACACCACGTACACCAGGCTGACCTGCATTCAAATCGACCCAACTACCACTGCTAACGCCACTATCGCCACTATCGCCAGAAACACTCTCAACATCCGCTTCAGAGGAAACATCGTCATGCTCAGATGTCATGCTCGTCTTTGAACGACTGATAGCTGTACTGGGTGCCGTCACAGGCATAGAAGGCGATGGTAGTTCTCTGAAGGATTGCTGGGTCTTGAATAATCGGTTTCTGAGTGAATGAGGGATATCGATGACGAGGTCCAACACAACCCAGGGTAAGTACGAAGCAAATCTGCTGGTTTGAGCTATAAAAAAAATCATCCCGGGTCCCTGAGGGCAGAAAAGAAAAGAAAAACTAACCACCAGCACCAATAGAAAACCTTTCTCCTCTCACCCAATTCCTAATCCTACCCAATCCCAGGCCAAGTTCAGGACCTCTATAGATCCCTCTCCCACAACCAACAACATCTACAACATTGTCTACAAACACGGACACGTCCGTTGGTTTCCTGGGTTCACAATACTTCTCCGTACCTTTGACCAAGGCAACCAACATTTCCCAGAATTGACGAGCCGGTGATAATCCCCTCAAAGTACGTGTAAATGCCGTTCCATAACACAATTGTTCCGATGCTGTCCACTCTCCCATTGTCCTTCGAATCATTTCCCCCTCTTCCTCCTCTTCGACTGGACTCGCGCCCACATCAAAAAGACCAACATCGACGACGACAACCTTGATGTTCCTCATCATTGACGTTCCTTGACCATGCGCACTGGCTACCGCAAGTTCTCTCCTCAATACTTCAATCCCTCTTTCCATAGCTGCAGCACTCATCGACCCCACACTTGCAAAAGGCAACCCTACACGGACATCCAGAGCTGGTAAACACACAATCACCGTCTTGTCCAACTTGTGATCCTGCGTAAATGCCGGGCCAGTACGTAAGAGTGGTAACAAAGCCTGGATAACTTGGAGCGGTGTGATATGTGTCGCTGTAAGATATGGCAAGTATGTTTCAGGGACAGAGATATGTTCAAGCGGAGCGAGTGTCTGGGTGGGTCTACCACGACTTGTGGGAAGGGTGAGGAGAGAGATGATAGAATGGATGTAGGGATGGGAAACAAGCGTTGCGAAAGGATCGCCTGCAGAGTTGATTGGGAATTTGCGAGAAAGAGTGGCATTCAGAGACCTCAGAAACGCTGGAACCATGAGTGGCTTTAAGAGTAAACCGTATGTCAAAAAAAAAAAGAGATCGAAAACAATGCATCTTCCATACCTCGTAAGGATCCAAGACCAGAACCTTGACATAGCCTCGTGTCTGGTGTTCCAGCGATTCAACAGCCTCGGGCGTAGCAACGCTGGCAATGACAATGTACCCCTTTTTCTCCAAATCTAAAACAAGAGGCTGTCCCAAAGGCGAGTCAGCACCCAGAACAACTAAGGCGAGCCGATGAGCATGGATGGGATAGAAAACAAGTACTGTGGCTCACCCACGACCTGTCTACGGACAGATGACTTGAGCTGCTGACGACGCAAGCGATAAAGTTCTTTTCGTCTTGCTTGGATGACAAGGTAGCCTGCCACGCCGGCGAGAGACATGAACATGCCCAAGGTCTTCCATGGGTGCTTGCCTATCCAATTGGAAGACTTTTCCAGCCACTGAGAAGCTGCAGACGCGGGGGGAGGGGGTGGTGGAGGTGGAATTTGGAAGTCGCCCAGGCTGGGTATGTGGACCTCTGGAAAGGCGGGAAGGCCAGGGCCATAGCGAGAGATGTCGATCCAGAGACGGTCAGTGACCTCGTGGAAGCTGGGGAGACCGACTGCAGCGAGGGACGCAAAGACTTGCTCCTCGAACGACGCAAACAGCTCTTCAATCCTGTCCACAGTCTCCATCACAGTCAGTGTCACAGTCTGGTTTCACATCCACACTCCACCACTGTTCACCTGACTCGCCAAAAATTCTATTCAAACGCGGGAATCTACTGCATTATGGAATAAAAAAAGTCCCCCGTTCTCCCAGATATCTAATTGCCCATCTCTTTTGCGAGTTGCTCGGCCTTGGTCTTGACATCATCAATCGTTCCAGACTACAAGGCGATGAGAACGACATGGACGGGGAAACTGAAAAAAAGCCTACCATGTAGAAAGCAGACTCCGGAATGGTATCATGGGCACCAGAAAGGATTTCCTTGAAAGAGCGGACGGTGTCCTTGAGAGAGACGAGCTTGCCTTCATAACCAGTGAAGACCTGGGCAACCTGGAAGGGTTGTGACATGAAACGCTGAATCTTGCGAGCACGTTCGACCTAGGGTGGAGGCGGTGAGATAAAGTATGGGGAATTCGGAGAGAACGCACAGTGAGCTTGTCCTCTTCGGATAATTCATCCATACCAAGAATGGCAATGATATCCTGGAGGGACTTGTAGTCCTGGAGGATTTTTTGGACAGCAGTGGCGACCTCATAGTGCTCCTTGCCAACCTAGGATGAGAGGATGAGCAGGCGGCAAGTAAGGAGAAGAATTGGGACTTGCAATACGAGGGTCGAGCATACGAGACTTGGAGTCAAGGGGGTCAACAGCAGGGTAGATACCGAGCTCAGCAATACCACGAGACAAGACGGTGGTAGCATCCAAGTGGGCAAAGGTGGTGGCGGGAGCTGGGTCGGTCAAATCATCGGCTGGGACATAGACGGCCTGGACGGAAGTGATGGAACCCTTTTTGGTAGTGGTGATACGTTCCTGCATGCCACCCATATCGGTAGAAAGGGTAGGTTGGTAACCGACGGCCGAGGGTATACGACCGAGGAGGGCAGAGACCTCTGAACCAGCCTGGGTAAAGCGGAAAATGTTGTCGATGAAGAGCAAGACATCCTGGCCTTCTTCATCACGGAAATACTCTGCGATAGTGAGGCCTGTGAGGGCGACACGAGCACGGGCACCAGGAGGCTCGTTCATCTGACCAAAGACAAGAGCGACTTTGGATTCGCCGTCGAGGTTGATAACACCGGTCTCGATCATTTCGTGGTAAAGATCGTTACCCTCGCGAGTACGCTCGCCGACACCTAGGAAGAAGGATGAGGGAAAGAACGGGAAGAGGTAAAGAGAGGGAACCTGCCGCAGAAGATGGAGAAACCACCATGGGCCTTTGCGACGTTGTTGATGAGTTCTTGGATCAAAACGGTCTTGCCGACGCCGGCACCACCAAAGAGACCGATTTTACCGCCACGAGCATAGGGTGCAAGAAGGTCGACGACCTTGATGCCAGTTTCGAGGACCTCTGCTGTGGTGGACTGGTCGACAAAAGCAGGAGGATCTGCATGGATGGGAGAGAGCTTGACGCCGTTGATGGGACCGCGCTCGTCGATGGGTTCACCGATGACGTTCATGATACGACCCAAGGTGGCCTTTCCAACTGGGATCTGGATGGGAGCGCCAGTGTCGACGACCTTTGTGCCGCGGACGAGACCCTCTGTACCGTCCATAGCGATGGTGCGGACAGAGTTTTCACCGAGGTGGGAGGCTACCTCGAGGACGAGACGACCGCCGTGAAAATCCTGGACCTCAAGGGCATTGAGGATTGGGGGGAGGGTGCTGGAGTCAAACTGGACGTCGACGACGGCGCCGATGACTGTTTTTACGTGGCCGACGGCGCTGTTTGATACGGTTGCATAGGAGCGAGAGGCGGCTGTGGGGGACAGGGGAGATGAGGGGAGCAAGAACGAAAAAAAGCAGACACCCACTGGGGGAAGAGAAGGGCGGAAGGGACCGGGATGAGGGCTGGGGGAGTGTTTGAGGGAGTCGGGTTAGGGTTGGGGCGAGGGCGAGGGCGGGCTGGGAACGGGCAAAGACACGCTTTGGGAGGCGGGCAAGGGCGCGGCGAGAGAGGAGCATATGGGGGGAGAGAGCAAGAGCAGGGAAAAGCGATGAGGAGAGTGAAATTGCAGAAATTCCCACGAACATATTCCCACGGGACGCATCACCTGCAGCCATGTCGCTGCTGTCGGAGAGACAACGGGAGGACCTGTATGTGGGCTTGAAAAACTCCTGAGCATCGGCTGTGGTAACGACAGGGCACAGACACAGGGCAATACTCGACTATCTCTTCGCCAACAACTTCACAGACTCCTTCTACTCCTTCAAGGCCGACACCGGCATCGACTACTCTCCAGACCCTGCCTCCCAGTCCAGAGCCATCCTCGAGAAAAAATGGACCACCGTCATCCGTCTCCAGAAAAAGGCATTCTTTCTTTCTTTCTTTTTTTTTCCGTCTTAAATCAGCACCCAGATCCTCGACCTCGAGTCTCGCAACGCTGCCCTCCAGGACGACCTCTCAGCCGCACCCACAAAGCGTGCAGCTCACGCAGACTGGCTCCCCCGAAACCCTCCAGCCCATACCCTCACCAGCCATCGTGCACCCATCACCCAGCTCGCCTTCCACCCTCTGTACTCCGTAATCGCCTCCGCCAGCGAGGACGCCACCGTCAAGATCTGGGACTGGGAGACCGGCGACTTCGAGCGCACCCTCAAGGGCCACACAAAGGCCGTCAACGATCTCAATTTCGACCACAAAGGTCATCTCCTCGGTAATAATCTCTCCCCTCCACCCCCATGTTTGTTCACCGGCTCTCCCAGTTACTTGCTCCTCCGACCTTTTCATCAAGGTATGGGACTCTCAGTCCGAATACAAGAACACAAAGACATTTCCCGGCCATGAACACTCCGTCTCCTCCGTACGCTTCCTGCCAGGCGATCAGTACATTATCAGCGCCAGCAGAGACAAGTCCATCAGAGTATTCGACATTCAATCAACGTGCGCACTCCTCGTCTGCTTTCCTCCTCCATACCCACCAATATCCTTTTCAGCCACCAAGTCCGCACCATACTCGGTCACTCAGAATGGGTCCGATGCGTCACCCCTTCTTCCGATGGCAAACTCATTGCTAGCTGCTCCAAAGATCAAGTCTGCTTTTTTCCTCCTTCCCGTCTCTCCCCCTCATCTTCCTATCCCCCATAGACCGTCAGAATCTGGGACCCTCTCACGGGAGAACAGAAAGCTGAATTTAGAGGCCATGACAATGACATCGAGGTCGTCGCTTTTGCTCCTCTCTCCACATACGCCCCAATCAGCCAACTGACAGGCATCCCAGTATGTAATCACATATCCTCTCCCTCTCCTGGTACTCAACCAATAAGAACACCGAACGTGCCAAACGCCACGGTCTCTACGTTGCCTCTGGTTCTCGTGACAAGACAATCAAGCTATGGGACACCCAGACCGGTCAATTGCTCAGGACTTTGGTACCTACATCTCCTTCCATCAACCCCCCATCTCACTCTCCTTCATCTCTAGTCCGGTCATGATAATTGGGTGAGGGCCCTCGCTTTCCATCCCTCTGGAAAATATCTTCTCTCTTCTGCCGACGACAAGACCATTCGCGTATGGGAACTTTCAACTGGCCGCTGCATAAGGACAGTCGAAGCCCACACTCACTTTGTCTCCAGTCTCGTGTGGGGCAGACAAACTGTCTCAACCACAGGTGGTGATACCAAACCAAATGGTTTGGATTCATCTGCAGGACCTGAAAAGCTTGTCAATGTCCTCGCTTCAGGGAGTGTAGACCAGACAATCAAGATTTGGCTTCCGTAATGTCTTTTTTTCGTGTCTCCCGGATGTAACTATTATGTGACCTTTTTTTTCCCTCTCCCCTCGTTCATTACTTTCACGATCCTTTTTTTCTGAGATAATAATAATAATAGCGAGTGTCAGATGATTCAATCATTTGTACACAAGGAGATAATTATTCCTGGAAAGCATTCTATTTGGGGTTGGAAAAAAATAATATATAAAATAAGATACGAGCAAACCAAGTGTTTGAATCTTCTACCCGAATCAGCCGACTTTCTAAACACGGGTATGCGAGAAATCTGAGGTGGTGTCCCCGTCGTTTTGCTGAGGGGTGTAGTCGTCATCAGGCATGTGTCTAGCCACGGAAGCAGAAGAAGAAGAAGAAGGATCGTTTAGAGGATAGAAAGGCGACGTTAAGCTCAGGGTCGTTGAGTTCCTTCCATCATCAGATGATGGATATTCTAGTGTTGTTGAGTAATGATGATGATGATCATTTGCGCGATAGTCGTAACTGGAAATGAAAAACGTCAGCATAAGAATAATTCAAGAAGCGTATATAAATATATTTATAAATATATTTTTATACTGACTCTGTATTGTTGTCGTTATTGTAGCGATGCTGATGCTGTTGCGTCCCGAACAAAAAAGAAGTCAAATTCTGGTTTGGAATCGAGGAGAACCCAGCCCCGATCCCAAAAGCACGGTTCCCTCTTTCCTCTCCTTCCTCTTCTTTCGTCATTAATGATGATGATGATGACGACGATCGTATAGCCAAATCCTCATCACCAGCGTCATTATCGTTGCTATTATCATACGACGACGGCATCATCATCATCATCGAATCCGGCTCTCTGGCCATAGTCGAGATAGAAGGTAATGGCATAGACCTATAACCCCCCATCGTCATATTCATATTCATATTCATGCTCATGTTCATGTTCATGCTGGAAGAAATGGGAGAAACATCGTCATTGCTAGTCTGACGCATATCTGTCCAATGAGGGATATATAACGCCTGGGTTGGAGTCCGGGTTTGAGTCCGAGTGGTCGGTGTTGTCGGTGTTGTCGTCATGGATTCGGAATACGGATACGGCGGCGATGCTTCGAATTCTCCTTCGACACCGAGAGGATGGTGATGATGAACAAGCGGAGGGAGAGGAGGAGGGGGGGGAGGAAGGGGAGGAGGAGCATGAGAGGGATGATAACCATAATAATAATGCTGATAATAAGGCGAACGAGTCGAATCATAATCCGAGATAGGGGGGTAATCACCCCGGCCACTCATAGAATATTCCAGAGGTGATTGCAATTGCAGTTGACGCTGTTGTTGCTGTTGCTGCTGCTGCTGCTGTTGTTGTTGTTGTGATTGTTGGTTCCGCTGCTGTTGATGATGATGACCCTGGCGTGACACAGGGTATCCTGGACGATCAACGTCTTGAATGGATGGTGATGACGACGATGACGACGACAAGTCCCTGGTAGGAAGAGTAGTCATCGAAGACGCTATTCGCATCCGAGCAGGTCCACGTGCACGAGTCTCTCGATAAGAGTATTCACATATGAGACCTTTATCAAGACATCGCTTACAAACAGGCTTGTCACCAGAACACTAAAAAAAAAAGATTTTTTAATAAAAAAAGGCACATACACACCCACACGGATATATTTATGTGTGAATGCGAGGGGGTAAAACATTGACGAACCTTGGTTTTCCGTTCACGACATTTATCACAAGCTTGTGCAGTCCTCTGACGTCCCGAAGTCATGGAATGAAAATACCCAACAGACCCCTGTTCGGGTGGCGAAGAAGAAGAAGAAGGTTTCATAGTAAACACCTCCAACAAACGACTTGACAAATTCAAGGATGGAGAACAGGAAGAAAGAGAGGGTGGGGAACAATGTTCAAGGCGAACCTGATCCAACGCACATAACATTTTTTCTAAAAAAATTTTCCGCGGCCAACGTCGGCGTTTACAAATAGGCCGGCGAATGGTTGTGAAGGGGGGGGGAAGGGAGAGGGCTGGAGCACTTTTTTTCCAGTCAGCAATCAGCTATATTTGAGGGCGAGACCATAATTGCCTAAATTCTCTGCCCACCCCACTGAAGAAAAAAAAACTATTACCCTTAAAATGTAACAGATCGATCGGTTCCAAGCGACGGAGCAGCCTTCTCCCCTACCTTTTTTTCGGACTTTCCTCTCCGCGGCGTCCCCGCCACAATGGTTGACTACTATATTCTCATTTCTGCTCTAGAACACATCAACTGTAACGAAATCAGCGCATACAATGACCAGCCACATATTATATGAAAAGCCGAGCCCTCACTCGCTAACAATGTCTTTTGACAGGCCATCTTGATGGTCTGTCATCTCAGTCTCAGAGCTAATGTCCACTCATGCTTTAAACTGTTCATTGAATTCTCTTCCAATCAGCATTCGTCGAATTTCCTGAGTCCCGGCTCCGACGGTATACAAGCGAGAATCCCGGAGGATACGACCCATTGGATAATCTGGCAAGTCATGATACCGTGTCAGTCGAGCCTTGGTCGGGTTTGAAACTAGACTCACCGTTGATATACCCGTTGCCTCCAAGGCATTGCATGCCTTCAAGAGCAACCTCGACCGCTCTCTCTGTCGAATAAAGGATCGCTCCAGCACAGTCCTAGAAAGTAAAGCACCGCCATCGTCCATTCTAGTCAATGACCCCAAAACAGGAAAGAAATTTTTTTTCCATTACTTACTCGGCGACTGACTCTACCTCGATCACACGCCCGGGCCACAGAATAAACATAGGACCGGCTTGCATTAATCTTGGTATACATATCGGCGATCTTGGCTACGGCGGAGTTCGGTGTCAGGTTGGAGGAAGACGATTCAAGATCCTACCTTGCATCAATTGGAACGTCCCAACTGGCCGGCCAAATTGTTTCCTATCGTGGACATATTCCACGGCATAGTCAAACGCCGCTTGCATCAATCTGACCACTGATTAGTCGCCGAGTCCAAACCCAGAAAAAAAGCAATTAAGGTACCCCAAAGGACCACCACTTAGAACTATCCGTTCAAGATCCAAACCCGACATCAGAACAGCGGCACCTTGATTGACCTGACCGAGGACATTTTCTATTGCAGATTAGACTATAAATCCTTAAGCAAGAGGAAACTCACCTTCGGGGACTAAACAATTCTCGAAAACAAGCTCACAGGTGTCACTCCCTCTCATACCAAATTTGTCAAGCTTCTGGCTAGTAGAGAAGCCCTCGAAGCCGCTTTCAATGAGGAATGCTGTTATTCCCTTTGACCCCTCTTCAGCTGCTGTCTTTGCATACACAACGAGCGTAGAGGCAATGGGCCCGTTGGTAATCCTAAACTGCTTGAGGATGGTTTTATAAAATCAAGTAGACTAAGTACTAACCAAAACTTGTTTCCATTGAGCTTCCATCCGCCTTGAACCTTTTCCGCCTTTAAACGCATGCTGACCACGTCACTTCCACTTCCTGTTTCACTCATAGCCAAGCTTCCAACTTTGGTACCGTTGACCAAATCTTTCAAATACTTCTCCTTTTGTGGTTCTGTGCCGTGTCGATGGATCTGGTTCACGCAGAGGTTAGAATGAGCTCCGTATGATAATGCCACTGAGCCTGAAGCTTGGGAAAGTGCTTCCATTGCAAGGGTATGTTGTAGATACCCAAGATTCAAACCACCGTACTTTTGGTCAACGGTGATACCGAGGAGGCCCATGGAACCCAGCTTCTCCCATAGATCCTGGAGCCCAGTGTCACTAAGAGTGCGAAGCTGAGCATGCTGCAGCTCACGAGAGGGGATGTATTCGTTTTATCAATCTCAGCTGCTCTCGGTGCGACTTCTCTCTGCGCGAAATCGACCACGGCATTACGAAACTGGTTTACTAAAGGGTCATTATCCAGATGCAGTGAGGCGTTGAGCCGCACGCACTTCAAGTTCATCATCGGTCAGGCCGGAGATGTCTGCATTGTATAGCGAAATGTAACGTTTATGCAGGAATGTAGGTCGGAGTAAGCACCTCGTGTTCAATTGACGCAGGGAGTGGGACACGTTTGAAACGAAACGAAAGTAGACCATTAGCAGGGGTATACTCAGTGTCAGATATTCTATAAGTGTCAGTGGTCTGTCTTCACGAACACCACCCGAACACCATCCGCTCATAACCGGTCCTTTCCACGTGATGACATACGACGAACTACCGGGCATCGACACATATTTTTTGAATTACAGGACTGTAGCTCAATACTATTTCCCGATCCAATTGCTCCCATTTTCTAAGCCTGGTCAAACTCTTGGGATCTAGGTCGATCACGGCGATCGGATGTATCCCAGTCATAAGTTGATCGTCTCGATCAAGCCTCACAATGATAGAGCAGTCTTTGAAAGTAGCTGAGAGCAAATAAGCCAACATGTAGTATCGCATGTTCCCAACTTGTGGTTGACTGTGATCCATTTCCGCTGCTTGAGAAGATTGGAAGATGTCAAGAAACCCCGTCCAATCTGATATGCCAGGGTCTTGTACTGGATGATGTGCAGATGTCGGCACAGGTTCATGAGCTGACTGGTGATCAAGTTCAGTTTCCCTCCAAAGTTTCGATAGACCCTCGATATCTAGAGTGTCCAAGTTTCGTTGCAATTTGGAAATGGTCATCAAGATCGATGTATTCAAAAGTGCATCGGACAAGGCGTCCTTGAATGTCTGCTCTATATGATCAAGGTTGGATGCTCTGATAACCCCGTCACCTAGAAGACACTCAATCTATAAACCGTCAAAACGCCCCGACAAGCTATTTGTGAGTGAACACTACTAACCTGGTTTGGCCTGACGGTTTCACCACGGGCGAACACCTTAAAATTGTTCATGTTGCCACTACTATGCACCCATGCCTCCCATAGACAATCAACAGCCTTGCGGATACGATCGGCATCTCCAGAGAACAAGTCGAGCGGACAGTAGTTGTTAACGTATCCCTGGATCTTTTGACTTCTCATGTAGTTATGCATGCAAAAACGACAGGTCTGCATCTTGTTCGTCTTTGTCTTCTCCGATAGGTGAATTGGAGACGGTAGAAATCCCCATTTCGGCTAGACAGATTAGAGATAGGAGCACCGAAGCACACATAAATCTAACCTTGATCTCCACCGCAATCCAGTCGCCTCCTACGAGATCTGTTGCCAAGACCGCTCTCTTTCGCGAAAGGTCAATATGGTCTTTCCCTTGCCTTGCCTCCGGCCGCCGGTTCTCATGTAGTTCTCCCAATCTTTCTAGCCACTCCCTCTCTAGACGTACAGACCGCAACTTTGGGAGGTTTTCCTGGGGTAAGAGTCTCTCGATGCACTTGGTTTGGAACTCGATAATCGGATCATCTTCATCAAGTGCTGGGGGCTTTTCACCGGTGGCCTTCCGGAGTCGTAGCACCATGCCATCGTAGGAGGGATTGGGAGGGCCAATGTAGGAGAAGACAATTGTGGCACCGCCCTCAGAAACGTATTTCCAATCGTTTGGGAGAGTCCAACTTATTTGATCCATCTGTTCGTAGATGTTCATGGCTTGCATTCAGTGCCCATATTTGGATGGGAATGTTATTTATTTTTGCTACGTATTCCTGAGCTGGGAGCCAGACATTTGAACGTTACGATACAAGCCGGTGGTACAACGCAACTCAGATGCAATTCTCATAAAACCGAGGGCGATCGTCTCAGTAATGCATTGGTTGTGATCATGATCGACTGTCCAGAGTGAGTTCTAGATCAGTCTACAAAATCGGATAGTGGATTACTGGTACGGTGCAGAGCATTGCGTCTAGTATCGTCGGCAAAAATAAGTGCCTTAATTGATCATCTTCCAATCGTGTGGTCACTATCATCGTATTCGTACTCGCCTGGAGCGGTCTGTTCGTTGATAACACCCCAAACGGAGGCTTTGAACTAAGGAGGAGATTGAATGTCAAGAGGCATTGGTTTATGACATGACTTGCCAGAGTGAGGACCAAGCCCATCTTCTTCTCCAGCACTCGCAGGCGTGCTAGCATTCTTTTGTCCGGCTCTTCCTGAAGCATGCGCGTTTTCTGCGTCATCTACACATTTGGATTTCATCAGAATTCTATCAAGTGTCCAGGAATGAAACCTACAAGTTTGACATGATGGGCAAGCTTCGCGTACTCCCAGAGAACCTCTGCTTCCAGCGGTGTCAAGTTTGGATGCAATTCATATGGATTCTCTGTAAGGATATTGTGTGCCCCCGGTGGGCTTGTCATGGTTCGAAAAGAGCGTCTGAACATATCACTCATGTCATCAAGTACTACATTTCACTACACTTCCAGGCACACCTGTCCTGTCTTTTTGTCTTGTCTTCATTCTCCCTGACCTGGCTGCTGGTCGTGAGTTTTGCTTCAGGCAGAACTTGATTTCGGCACCTATCGAACCACCCCTCGAAACAGAACTCATGGCAAGCGTGTTTAATCGCCTAGCGACCATGGCCAAGTGCATAACTTGCATTTTTACACTAATATCAAGTGGCTTGATATCACGAAGTTGCCTAGTAATTATAACTAGGTTGAGAATGCATTTTCTTCGATCACTTGTTTGTCAAGAGCCAAACATAAATGGATTGAACATCATATTCACATCCACATTCCTGGCCATCCCTGACCGATGACGGTGGTTCGAATCGAGATGGAATAGACGTGAAACAGCAAGTTTGATCTAGCAAACCCTTCCAAAACACGACCCCTGAACTTGGGGCAGAAGACAATAAGAACGATTATATGGAGACAGGAAAACAATTGGCTTCACAACCGGACAGCAACTCATAGTCAATAAAGAAAAGATAGATCTAGATCAGATGGCACTCGTCAATAACGGCGCCTGATCACCCCATGAGACCGGGACAATTAGAACACGGGGGCTCCTTGACTGACAGCTTCAACCATTCCCTTTTTATAAAGAAACCAAGTTTCGTCCTCTCGTCCCTTCTAGATCACCTGTTCGGGTCTGCTGTTGCATCTTAACAGCTCTAGGACAATAATCTGCACTGCTTTTGTCTGAGTCTCCCACTACAAAAGTGGTCTAATTGTCTGGTCCTTCCAACTAATTATCTCCCCGTTTCCTCCTTCTCCTACTTATGGACTCACCCTGTGCTGGCCCTTTACCCCCCTCTACGCTCACTGATGTTCCTATCGAGTACATCATCGAACAACTTCGTAGTTTGGCGCCTCATTACTGGGAAAACCCTGAAACTGCTGACTGCACAATAAGTCCGTCAGAATTCAGGTTTTTAAAATTAATTTAAGGCTAATCTCATCTTGCTAGTCGTTCCTATCCCATACGTAAAGTATCGACCGAAATATACCGCAGAATCCTCATCTCCTATCAAATTTCGTCATTTAATCGACTTGTACCCTTCAGCAACAGGAAGTAAGATCACAGAAACCTCTTTCAACGGCACACGACAGTTAACGTTTAAAGCAAGTTGTTTCCTTCCTTCGCAATTGATCCTCAAAACTGATCATATTACTTATAGCTGCACATGGACTATCTAGCAGTGCATTCTAGCTATTTGCACGCACTTTTCTGCGGTGCTCATGCCATGGACCTGATTAATTCAAGATCCTCCCTGTCACCTGAATCTGTCCCTCAGTACACTGTTCCTCCCAACCGTTTGCCCAAGCTCTTATCATCTGTTCACAAACACCCTGTCCTCTATCTCCCTGTCCCGGATCCCACATCTTTCCATTTGCTCCTCCATTGGATGTATTTCAACCAGACCGACATCATTAGCGATGCTTTGCACAATGGATCTATCCGGTGGGAAGGAATCGCTCGAAACGTTGAATATCTCAGACTCAATGCAGACATCAAGATCTTCTTATCGAAGTGGTATCATTCCTGGCTGGAGATCGATACCATGAGAGGTGAAGATTTTGATTATGAGTCGGACACATATTATAGTGATTCTGACGATGGAGATACCTCGACATGCACATATAACATTGCAGTGACAGACAATTCAGTTGGAATAGTAGATAGCAAAGAAAGGCCTCGAGGGCGGTCACGGGAAACGCGTCGCTTGTCTCACTAGTAGTGGGAGTCTTGATCTCTCAGATCCTGACGAATCATTGGGCTTACAGTTAGAACAGTGATGTGGCACGTCAGTGGTTTTGATTTCAGCTTCGTTTTTCGTTCATCAATGATGTAACGATAGCCGCCTTACCGTTATTGTTACTGTTTCGTTCACTTATTTTCTCTCTATCATACTGATCTTCCTCTGTTTTGATTTTCGTTGCTTACTCTCCAGAGGACGTACCTTCTAGACTCATTCTGCTGTTCATTTATATTATTATCTTGTAACATGTGTTCTGTATTGATACTTTTGGAGGTAGAAATACTGTAGCCCATAGTGGCTGTACGTTCCTGTCGTTTTACTTCGTTGGCATCTGGTCTTGCTGTAATCGAAGAAAATTGGTGCTCCATCCCGCTGAACACGACCGAATCGAAAGCGTCAAAAACTTGTCTCGAGCCACTGCCCATGACGATAATTGAAGTATAGGGAAGGAGGACTTGACCAAGAAGTCTTTAACTTTCAGAAGTATCTCTATCTCTACCTAGTCCCAGAATAATAGAACACCCATTCAAGGTCTGGTACACTGGCAGTTCGTGCCTCGGGCGCCCAAATGAACAAGTGAGGATACGCCTAAAAACTTTCAGAAGTACATATGCCTTCTAAATCCTTATTCCTCCAATCTTCGCAGTAAGCGCGCTCACTTCATTCGTATCCCATATGACTAGGGTACCATCTACGCCAGTCGTACTGACCCTAGCCACATACCCATCCTGGGAGTCATAAGGCCGAACACTGGTTATTGTATTTTGATGAATTGTGTTGAGTTTCGTATCGGAAAATATAGATCCATTGGCGGTTTGACCGCGGGAGTCTGCATCCCGGAAAGTTGCAAAGGCACCAGTCTTCAGACGACCAATCCCAGTATTACCTCCGAACCCAGAGCGGGAACCTTCAGAAGTCCTCGAAGAGGAAGCATCATCGAGAGTTCCGACTTCTTGCCAGCCTTGTTCCGAGCCCGCAAAGACCAAGGGCTTACAATCGTATCCTGCTGCTACAATGGTCTCTCTCGAAGTCCAGGACAAGGCAATCAAAGGCAAGGATGGTAATCGAACAGTGTATACAGTTGGACCGCCTGGATATATAATGGTAATAGAACTGTCGTGACCTAAATACAACATGAAAATGACCGATCAACCAGGAAGGGAAAACATGGCTTACTAGCAAAGGCAAGCACATCTCCAGAAGGCGAGAACCCAACTGCATGGACCCATCCACCAGCTGGAGATGAATACTCTCCACAGATGGTGTTGAACGGTAACTTTGACCCCCAAACACTGGGAGCAGGGCTGCGGGCGAACATCAATGAATCATATTCCAAGTTGCTTTTGTTCTACCTACCGTTCATCAACTTCCTTGATGTAGCCCGAAAATACTCTTGCTTTCATATCAGCACTACCGGCAGCGAGTAAAACATTGTTTGGGTGCCAATCGATAGATAATACCGTGGACCTGATGGGTTTCTTGAGATGCTTAGCCACCCACCAGTTACTTTCTTCGTCAAAAGAACAGACAGCAATAGCCCTGGAAAGACATTAACACCATGTACGACCTGACTATTCGAACATAACCTTGCGCCGCTTGCCACTGCAAACTTATTCTCCAACGGGCTCCAACGTACGTGGGTTGCGGCACGATTGATCCTCAGCAACACAAGGGTAGGCTTCCAAACAAGTTTCCCTGTCTCGGAGTCCGGAGTCTCCGTCCAAACATATGCATTCCTGTCTTGAGAAGCTGTTACGATGCGATTTGACCTGGGAGCCCAATCGATTGAGGTAACCAGCTTATCATGCTAGGCCCAAGAATAAGATATTGGTTCTGCGAGACACTAGTCATGTACCTCTGATAGGACCTCTGTTGGAATCCACTCCTGGTCCCTCCGCGAGTACAATTGAACGTCCTTGCTATTCAGACTGACTGCGAGCTCTAAAGAGGTGCTTAAAAATGCGCTTTTGAACTGCAGTCTGAACCAACCTTGGCGATCAACACTGAATGCATGACAAGTTATGGGAGTCTGAGAGAGAGTGTGGATTTCAGGAGGCATTTGCAGAGGACTAACAGTCAACTACTACAATGATTAATAACAGCTGTGACGTCGACGTTATTGCAAATGTGTTGTCACTTGTATATAACAGTTACACGCATTATCTACTTGTCGGTTCTCAGCCTCTGGGTTGATATTACAGAAAAGGAAACAAATTGAGTGTTTATAGCATATGGTCTAGATGTCAAGAGTCATCAGATAGCTTTATCGGTTCCTGGAGTTGACGACGGCTGGCTGGAGTTGGACCCCGTTTCTTCTGTAGGTTCATCAAACTTACGCATCTGCTTCGCCCAACGGAGACCACAAGCATTGCAAAGAGTCTTCGGGCCATCAGGTCCCTGAGGGTTGAGGTTGAAGTCAATGTGAAGGCGCTATATTTATGATCGTCTACCTTCCGCCACTCAGGAGAATCTGTTCGCCCGCACTTTCGGCATACATATTGTTCAATTCCATGGGCCTTCTTGAGCTTTGAGACAGAAGGGACATCAACATCGCTGAAATCTTTTGAAAAAAGCAAAGCAAACCTTCTTTTTTCTGGTACTATCTTCAGGATCGTCCGAGTTCGGTATGAGAGTTTCTCCATTACAGTTCGCACTAACCAGACTGCCGTCGTGACTAGCTGCAGAAGTATTCTTAAGTGCATCATCAAGGAGACTAGAATATTGAGCACTGCAAATGTGAGAGGAACTTCAACAAGGCAAAGAGGGGTGCTAACTGTTGCAAGGAAGACGTGGCATACATGGAGTTCAAAGTTGGCAATGCCTGTCCTGCAGACATGATCTGTGAGTCTACCTGTGTTCTGAGAACAGAAAGACGTTGTTGTAATCTCTCGTTTTCCGTCTGCAAGTCCAGGAAGGTGTTAAGCCTATAAGCGAATGAGCTTCATATTCATAGCTGTTGGTAATTTCAAAGTTTCGGCCCACATAGCAATATTCCTGCTAGGATATGGCTTTGCAATAGCAAAAAAACACTTGCAATCTGGACCCTGTTCGGTAACAGAGTGCGGATAACCCTTGAACTCGAAAAGAACATCGTTGGGCACGACTGACCCCGGTTTGAGCGATGGGTTACTCTTCAATCGAATATAAGAAACGAATTCGCTATTGGTCCGAATTGAGTCTTCAAACCCACGCTGAAATGCGGACTGATCTTCGCCTGCATTGTGCTTAAGGAGGATCGCTCGCAATTTGGCATCCAGGTTTGACCTCACCGACAACAAAATCATGCAAGTGAAGATCCAGGACGTCGGTTTCATTCCAACCCAGTAGCTCTGTAACAGCAGTTCCACAATATAGGACCTTGCCCTCAGGCGAGAGAATGAGTATAAGGACATCTGTAAGCCCAGTAATAAGTATGTCTGCCCATCGTTTGCGCTTGGTGAACTCGAAAGTAGACAAAGGATTAGATGTGGTATGGTGATTTGTCTGAGAAGACCCTGCACCCGACATGACTGTCGTCTTTCAAGTACCCGCTGCTTTCTATTTAGAGGAACTTTTCATGAAGTTAATGTCAACTAACGTCAACTGTCACACACAAAGCCTCCAGCACGATCATAGTGGATAACCAACCTTAGAGTGAAACATTAAATGGATAGGTTCATTTTCTGTGCTCACAGCTAGATCATCTGACTCGAGCGCATCAAGAGGGAAATTATTCAATTGACAGTGAAGCGTAGCAATGAAGATCAGCACTCACGAAAGCTTCAAGACATCACATTCTACACCGATGATGGTAGGTTCATTGAGACCATTAAGACCACTTCTTCGGATAAAGGATCAACAAATCTTTTACTGCAGCCTTTTCTGCGGATGATTTGAGATTTGAAATAGTATCTCACTGTCAAATATCAGAAGTTGTTAGATTTGCTATCAGTCGTCTATTCTTAGTAAAACAATGTGTAGCCATATCTTATAACTTGTGTACCATCTTTTCTCCACTCCTTTACTTTTACTTTCTTCAGTACTCGTTATTCATTGGTTCTGTGAGCCCTCGCAGGCTTTAAGTCGACATACGGAAAAATAGCAAGTCAATGCGTCCCAGACGGACTAAAAAAAACCCAGTCCTTTATACTGATAAGTAATAAGTCCGACGAGAGCAATGCCTCTTTCCATCAAGTCATGTTCACATAGAGGACAACGTTCATGATTGGAAGATGGAATCAAATCAAAACTTACAGACTGGGTTGGACTGAAGGACTAATCAGAGATCTAAGCACAGTGGCGCTGGCCTGGAATTTGAAGATGATTTGAATCTGGATACAGTATACAGTGTCAAACATTAGCCCAGTTTTCATTTCAAGGCACTTGTAACAGACATGATGGATTTTGGAAAAGATAAGTCATACAAACACACGTATAATTAACTATGCGAAGCCAATAGAAGGGTATAAAACACTACCAAGGAAACCTAAGGTGCAGGGAACCGATAAAAAAAGAAAGAGTAAACTGTGTCGAGATTATAAAAACATAGCGGGCGAAAAGGCAGCTCTCTAGGAGATCAGGGGGACCGAAAATGTACAATCATGAAGATAACGAGAGACTATAGACACGCAAATTTGGATTTTCGTTTTTGAAGTTCTTCCATCCGCAGGTCGAGTTGTTGGCGTACTCGCTCCTTTGCTTTTTTCTCCTCCTCAAGTCTCTGTTCAAGGGACTGCTTCTCCTCGACAATTGACTGTCGGACATTTGCAACCTCGTATTTTGCCTCAGATAGCTCGCTGCGAAGGCTCTCTATTCGAGAAGTGAGGGTGTCGCGTTCACGAGCCAGTTCCGTTGCTTGCACGCGAGCCTTGCGGACTGAGTGGCCATCAGTGAAACAGCAGTGATATGAATTTGATATCACTCACGGTTCTTCTCTGAGTCTCCCAGTGACGCCTCCAGGGTGCTCACAAGATCCATATGAGCCTGAAGATCACTTTCACAGTGAGTCAATTGTTTATTGAGTGTCTTAATTATTGTTTCTTGTTCTTCAATCTGCTTGGATTGCTGTTCAATCTTAGCAGTCAACTTAGAATCGGGAATAGGTTGGACATGGGGTAGTAGATGTCCGAGTGAGGTTGCTGGTGAATCAGGTTGGGACTCTTTAGAACTGGAAATCGTCATATTAGAGGATGTATGCGATGACGTGCTGAGATTGGAATCGCCATTAATGTGAGTCATGAGGCGAGGAGCGGGAGGCGGTGGCACTGAGGGCGGTGGGGTAGGGGGAGGCAATTTTGAAGGCGGAAGACCAGCAGCGCGTGGATAACCAAGTGGGCGGTCTGAGGGTCGGACATTGGGTGGGGAGGCACTTCGCGCTATCTGTGCCTGCAAATCACGGACCAGATTGTCTTGTCGACTTTTCTCCGATTGCAGGTTATCCTTCTCATCCTTGACCTTTTGCCAACTCTCCTTGAGATCTGCGACATATGATCGATGTCGTTCAAGTTCCGATGCCAAGGATTCCCGTCTGGATGCCTCTTGCACCAACTTCGTTTGTTCAGATCGATTCTTCTCCAAATCTTGCTTCAGCTTTGCAACTTCAGCTGCAAGTCCGTCCCGTTCCGACGTGACGATCAACATCTGTTCCTGCAACGCATTCATTTTCTCTGTCATTAGATTCTCGTGTTGACGGCTTGTTTCATCATATAGCTTGGCAGATTCTTCAGCGGCCACCTTGCTTGCTTGGAGTTCTTGAAGAAGAAGGTCTTGATTCTTTTGAAGCACCCGCTTTTCTGAAACATATTTGCGCTCAAGCTCGGAAAGCTGTGTACGCAGTGCTTCTGCATATTCGTTCTCGAGAAGCTCTCGCATCTTCTCCTGTTCTGTAACGTTCAAGCTTTTAAGAGCATTGACAGCATCTTCGTGCTCTACTAAGGCTTGCTGGCTCTCTTTCTGCATATCCTTGAGAACCTTCTGATGCTGCTGCTGGATGGCAGCAGCGTCAGCCTGCAAGGTAGCAAGCTTCTGGTCATAGTTAGTTGACAATTGATAGTACATCTCTTCGTGTGTTCGCTTAAAAAGATTCAATTCATCTTCAGCTCGGAGCTGGGCATTCTTCAGTTCCTGTTCATGCTCCACTTTGAGCTTTTTGACGTCCTGTTCATGACCCTGTTCCATCTCTTGAAGAGTGGTTGCATGCTGTTCACGAACACCTTGGACAATGGCGTCAGAGTGCTTATTAGCCTTGACTAATGCAGAGTCAGCCTGCTCTTTCTGATTCGAAAGCGACGATGATAAGGAAACTATTTCCTTCCTCCACTCTTCTCGAAGCTTCAGATTCGATTGCTCGGATTCAAGACGGAGGCGATCCATCTGCAACCTAAAATCATCTTCTTTCGCTTGCAACATTCGTGCATGAGAGTCTTTTAGCGCTTCAATGTCCTCCGCATATGACGTTTCTTTTCGAGCAAAGGCAGCAGCATGTTCCTCTTGTAGCTCCTTCATAGTACTATTTCGGAAGGTTTCGGACTCAGATAGCGAGCCCTGGCGTGCAATTTCGGCCATCCGGATTTCGCCGGCGTGTTCCTCCCGAAGACGTTCAATTGTCGCACTGGCCTCGTTCTTCAGCTTACCGATTGCTTCTGCATGATCAGCGCGTAGTTTGGTAAGCGCATTGTAATACTCCTCCTCTGTAGTTTGAGATGCTGCAGAAGCCTCGACTTCCTTCTGGCGGATAGCTTCAGCATGATCAAAAATGACTTTGTTGACAATTTTTTGATGCTCCGCGCTAGTGTTCGAGAGAATTTCGTTCGCTTCTTCGATCTGATGCCGGAGTTCCTTATCGTGATCGGCCCTGAGCTTTTGAACAGATTCTTCATGATCGGCACGTGCCCGTCCCAATGCCGCCGCCGCCGCCGCCTTTAGCTCAGACTGAAGAGAGTTCAATGCAGACTCGTGTTCCTTTTCCATCCCACCTAGTGATTCTTCAACCTCTGTCTCCTTGGCCATAATGGCAGCCTTGTCTTCTCTGCGCAGGTGCTCGAGCTCTTCCTTATAATTTTCTTCGACCTGGTGCAATTGGTTCTCCAATGTAAGCTTGTGATACGAAGCTTCTTTCAATAGGTCTTGATGATCCTTCAGCTCATCCAGGTTACACATATACTTCTTCTGCAGTGCCTCTAGTTCCTGAGACATGTTTAAAGCCTAGGAAGGTGTCAAAGCAAGAAAATGTTTTCGAATGCAATATTCTCACCTGATCACGCGAAAGCGCGGTGAGTTCGTCGAGCTGGCGCTTTGTTTGAGCCAAGTCAGCATTGAGCTCTTCCACAACTTCACGATGTTGGGATTCCTTCTGAGCCATCGAACTAGAAAGGAGACAAGTCAGGACCGTATCAATTGAAGTCCAAATTAGACATACAGCATAAGCTCATTCAGGCGCTCTAGAGATTCATCTGACTCCGAATGGTTGGATCCATGGTCTGAATGAATTGTATGGGCGACGCCATTAGCCATCGACTGCTTGATGTGGTCGAAATGGTCCAAGGTCTTGGGAGACAAGACGGCACGATTGCAAACTGTGATTTGATCTTCCAAAGGTATTGCAACAGCCGTTTTTTCCTGCATGACAACCTGAGTAACTTGAGTCTTCGTAAATGACTTCTCAAGGTCGTGTATTTCGGTCTCGCGCTCCTTCAAAACCTCCTGTAGACGCATGATCTCCTTTTCCAAGCTCGATATGATCCTGTCTTGGCCGCTGGTAATAGGTGCAAGAGAATCTGACAGGGTTAGGCGAGAAGAAGGATGGAGAGAGTGGGAGCTAGCGGGTGAATGTAAACTATTGACGTGGGAGGAAGATGAAACCTTGCGCCAGTGCGACGAGGAAAGCTCCTGTGAGAGCGATACAGATTGCGATAACGACCTGCAAATCCATATGAATGTCGGTAGTGAGTATAGACAAATAGATTCTACTATATACCTCGAGTGAAGAGATTCTGCCGAGGCCGCCTGACGGAAAAAAAGGCGTCGCCCAGCTGCGTTCACTTGAATGTCCTCTCGATGTCTGCCGTTCAGATTTCTCCTCCGAATTTGGAGAGATTCGGGACGTTCCACAGCGGTTAGCTCGGCTGCCGGCTCTTCCTCAGCTATTGTTGGGCTCTCCAATTTAACCTCATCTAGCTGGGCGGCCAAGTCTGAAATTTCGCGAAGGGCATCACGGTATTTGGAGGAGATAGCAGAAAGGTCTGCAAGAGTCGCTGTGTGGGACTGCTGAAGAGCTAGATACTGTGGTGTCCTGTCCTGTTCAGGTTGGGGAGCGACGGTTGAGGTAGTCTCCTGTGGTGTTATCTCCATTGTAAGCTCGTTTGTAGGCGCATCTGTAGATGTTGGACTACTTGACGGACTCTCAAGGTCCTTCTTAGTCGTAACAACTTCCTCAACCACATTTTCAAGACATATTCTGGCTTCCTCTGCTTCCTTCTTTTTTTGTTCCCACTCTGCCATTTTCTGTTCCAACTCAAGGACTCTTTTCTCTCGCTTCTCTAGGTCTGCACGCCACCCATTACCGTCCTGCTGTAATGCATCCAGTTTGAATTGCAGGACATCAACTTCACCACGACGTTTGTCACATTCTTGCTCCAATTGCTCGACACTTGATTGTAGGGACAGGATAGATTCATCAGACTTTGATAGCCTTACTTCAAGGTCGACAATGTACTTGGTCGAATAGACCTCTTGATCCTTGAAACGGGTAAGCTCACGTTTGAGATCACCCAAGGATTCACTTGAAGAAGTCGATGTCTCATCGTACGCCTTTATTTTTTCTTCAAGGTCATGTACATATGCCTATGAAAGATGTCAGAACAATAAACAGCCAAGAATCAACTCCCAACAACTGACCTCAGTTGAAACCTCCCGCTCAGTCAGTTTCGAAACTCTGCTCCTGAGTTCTTCAACGTAGAGTTCGGTTGCAGTGTGCCGTGAAGTCAAAGAGGCCAGCTCTTCTTCCTTCTCTTCGACCAACTCGTTCGTATGTCGCAGAGCTGCCCTATTGAGACTGAGCTCTGCTTCCATTGTGGTGATTGCCTTCTCATATTCCTCGATGACAGGACCAACGATCTCTTCATATTTGGCCGTTCCAGGGATGTTGCCATTCATACCTAATCTCTGTCTCTCGCCAAGCTCCCCTCGTAGCCGACCCAGCTCCTCCGACCGTTCCACATATTTCTCGCGGAGATCCTCATACTTGTTTTGCAATTCTGTGACCTGAGCTAAAACCCGCTTTCCTGCACCCTCCGGCATTTCTGAATCTTTTTCAGATTCCGTTGGGAATCTGCCTTCCTTCAAGCCCTTCATTTCTCTGCGTAAACGAGTGACGGTGTTCTGTAACCATTCGATATCATCCCAGCCGTCTTCTTTCTCATTTACAACTACGCGATTCTTGATATTCCTGGCCCTGTTGGCATACTTGAGAGTATTGATCGTTTCCCCTGCGTTCCATTCGGCAGGACTGACGCAGGCGATCATGAGGGTATGAGCATTCCCCCCAAGGGAATCTTGAAGTAAACGAGTGAGCTTGGAGTCTCGATATGGTATATGGGTATTCGTATTTGATTTCGCTCGAGAAGGATCACCAAGGGCTGAAATAACATTGCCGAGGGCTAAGAGACCACTATTGATGGAGATGCCTTCCTTAATGCGTTCTCCTATGGCAGCGGTTCGCTTAAGCTAAGAAGGTTGTTTAGTTCAGGAAGCCAAATGCAAAAATTTGAACTGATCTTACTCTTTCAGATCCAGCAAGGTCGACAAAATGGAATTTCGAGATGATCGTCGTCCACTCACCGGACTCTTCATCACCATGCAAAAGACGCTCTCCTGCGTGGCCAAGGGCGCTCGAAGGACGCAACGCCCCACGTGCTACAGCAGAGGCAAAGCTGGGAGTGCCAGGTCGGCCAAGGGTTGGAGAAGTTACACGCATAGAATTGTTAGGTCCAGCATACATAGAGCCAGGACGCGCCAGTCGTGAGGGAGACCGACCTGTATGTGGAAGAGGGGAGGGTGGCATAGTGCCTGCAAACTTTTTCTGCGTAAGGGTAAGTGAAAAGATGGCATGCGAACGAGAAGATTGGGCATTCATATCTGTCTCGTTGGTACGACGAATCGATGTGCCTTGACGAATCAAACTAGAAATTTGTATGTCAGGAGCGAGATCACTGAGACGGGGGTAAAATCTACCTCATGACTTCTGTCACGTTCTTGACGCTAATCTCACGTAGTCCACCCCAAATGATGTGTCCTTCTTTATCTTCTCTTATCTGGACCTCACGTTTGAATCCAGTCGCATCGTCAGCACTGAGCAGATCGAGGAGATCTTCATTGTAAATTTCAATGAAAGAGCCCTTGATATTATACATCCACGCTCCACCACGCTCCTCCTTTAGTTGCTTTGCACGAGAAAAGATTGTCGAAACAGCCCTGGGAATAATTCCCATGCCAGTATTAGGATCTGAAGGATCTGCGTCCAAATCGACACCAGTCATGGTGAACGTCTTTCCACTGCTCGTTTGACCATATGCAAGAACGGTACAATTGAAGCCATCAATAAAACGGGTGATCATAGGTTTGGCGGTCGCCTCAAAGAGCTCGTACTGCGAGGTCGATGGACCGTGGACCTGGTCGAAAGTGAAAGCCTGCTTCTTGGAAACAGAGCTGCCTGAGTAAGTAGGTGCACTTGGAGCTCCTGCACCAGCAAGGGAAGTTGAAGGAGCATCAACAGAGACAGAAGTGGAAGAGGTGGTCTGGATAACGGAGCGTTGGAAGCGAACAGGGATAGAGTTTGAATCCTGGGTCGTTGTTGGTCGGATTCGGAGTGCTAAAGGTGGTAAGGAGATGAACGAGAGGGAGGGAGAAGAACTTACCAACTTGGACCGAAGTCGTCGTTGCAGCCGACGAGGTCAAGGGTGCCATGGCTAGGACGGACTCTCAACGAAGAGAGTATGACTGACAAATGACTTTGCGGCAAGTGCCGTTCAAGATCAGATGACAGTTACAGAGCCCCTGCTTTGGTCGATTTTCTGCCCGTCTGTTCCCATCTCCGTTTCAACAACGCCCCTATTAGAGCCCAACATTCAATACCACACATATATGTAGGGATGGAAAACTCGCGACGATGTTATTCTTTTTACTGAGACTGTTTTGTTATTTTGACTGATCTGTATTGAAGTGAGTTGGAGCATTACTCGGCATGTGTGGTACTTAATGGCACGATGTACACTTCAGTTCTCGCACTACTTTGAGTATTCCTTACAATATAGAGTCGATTCATAGACGAGCGATGGTGCGTTCAGATTTCTTGATTCCACACCACACGAATGGTCCACCATCATCATTTCTCATGGCAACCATATGTAGATGGCCCCACCGCCCTTTGTAAATGTGCCTAGTCACACTCAGCACATATCTTGATGGGGACGTCTATTTTGAACTTCCTTCATGTCACATCTCACAGAGTAGGATCACAACGTATGGGAACAAAGCTGCGTTCTCGGACTCACTGGTGGATTAGTGAATAGCGATATGAACCACCAGGTTGTGAACTCTACACTCATGCAACATTAACGTTAGCTGAGACAGCGAGTTAATTGTATATGTGTTGGCAACAGTCAAGAGTATTCAAAGTGTACAATAGCAACTTTGAACGAAGATTAAGGGGATAGCTGTTGCGCAATCTACCTCTATAAGAGTGTTTCACCTGAAAAGTGGTCAACACGCATTTCATAACAGTCAAGAGTCTGCGCACCCAATGCAGCCCTCACAAGCGAACAGCCAACTGCGACAGTCTTCTCGACGTCCGCAGCTTCAGCAAGAGAAGGGTTCACTTCCTGTGCATATATTGTCACTGAATCATCAGGAATGATTTTATGTCAAATCACAAACCACCAGATCTAACGCTACAAGCAATCCTGTCTCATGCACGGCCTCGCAAATGTAATGACCTTCACGGAAGGTCAAACCTCCTCGCACCTAGTTATGATGAAGTATAGGAAGCGTGGACAGGAGAACTTGTACAAACCGGAGTACCTGTGGAGGGTGCCACACTAGGATCTAAAGCATCGACGTCAAAGCTTAGATGGATTGGTAAATCCCTGTTAGGGTTTATATGGTCTAGAGCCATTTCTACCACTTTCCCGATGCCGTATCTGTCAACTTCGTGCATGCTGAAAGCTTTGATATTGTTTTCCCGCAAAATCTTTTTCTCCCCTGCTTCGACATCACGGAGACCAATGTAAACCAAACGTTCGGGCTTCAGGAGAGGTTTAATCCAATCAAATTCTTTCTCTTTACTGCCAATACCGAGAAGAAATGAGACGGGCATGCCATGAATATTCCCTGTTATGCAGTCAGCAGGGACCAAGGCCAGGAGCAAACCGCCTACCAGATACTGTCGTCTCAATAGTGTTGATGTCGGCATGGGCATCAACCCAGATGACGCAGGCATTCGGATATGCCCTGGATAAATCTCAGAAGACTAGTTGCTCCTAAGATGACATTAGTGACCTACTGTAGTGTCCCAGAGATGGTACCCATTGCCTGTCAAGTGTAATCAGCCTTGAAATAAGCTCAATGTGTTTACGGACTCACTAACGAATGATCACCTCCAAGTATCACTGGAAGTACGCCTGCTTCTGCATGGCTTCTGACGACACCAGCAACGGATTTCGTGACCCGAGAGACAATACGAGGGTTCTTCAACTTGCCGATGGGCGGGTCGTCCAAGTTGTTGTTCTCTTCAAACTGATGGTGGCCATGAAATACGACCTTCCAGCCCAGCTTCTGAAGTTGGTCGGCTAGACCTGCTTGGACCAGATGAATTGGACCCTCATCAACACCTGCTTTAGGCTGGATCGAATTGAACCAGATTGGAGGATCAGAAGACCGGATGCATTCACCTGTCCGCCACTTAAAGAGTTTTAGACCATGAACGTCTCGACTCATTAGAGAAAACTAACCTGAAAGGGCAGCCGACAATCTGCGATGAATTATAAATGAAGGAAAATAGCATATTCACGGTCGACATACAGCCGCTGTTCTGGTCGAAGAGAGAAATCGCGAGTTCATAGTTGCAAGATTGAAACCAGGGCTGAAGGGAGGTGAGTGCGTAGTTGCTGAGCCGGTGGATTAACTCGCCAGTGCTACGGAAGAACTGTAAGATCCGATTTTCGGATGGCCGTGCCGAAGTCCGGTCCAATTGATAGCCTTCCCCAAGTTATTTCCGATGATGTGTCAGCGACATCAGTCACGAGTTGTCACGGACGATCCGACATTGTCATGTACTATATGCGGATCAGCACTCCCCTCCTGACCCTTTTCAATGATGAACCTTTGACAGATTGATGATCAGTCCTGGCACAGGAAACAGTTCAATCTGTTTTTGGGAATTTGGATTGGAGCCAGTATATCATAGTCGTGATGACATTTTTGATGACATTTTTTGTCTCCCGTCCACACCCCTTCCTCGCTTATACACTGCCAGCTTCTCCTAACTACGACAACTTAACCCTGTGCCCTTCCAATGCCTCGCGAATCAAGCACTCTTGGATCTGGCGCCGACACTCCACTGCTTAGAACCCCAAGGACAGGCTCTGGTATAAGTACTCCCTTGCGGTTTTTCACCGACATTGTGCGTCCCTTCATCATAATGCACTTCCATCCTCGTATTTTACCCTTTTCTGACCTGCTGTCTCAGGTCCGCGATGTCATAAAGCACCACAAGCACGAGAATGAGTCTGAAGCCCATCAGGTTTGTTCGTTAATCTTCGCCTATACTTGCCTTTACCCCGTGCTCCAGATTTTCCGCCAAGCACCCGGTCACCAGCCTAAAGGTCTTCCTCAACTTGTGAACCCAGTGAGTTTTTTTGCCTGATATTAATTTTGGTTTCTTATCTACTCCGAGGACGAAGAGACCGTACCAGGAATAGAACACCCAGGAAGCACCGGTGTCATCTATTGCTCGGATCGAGCAATGGCTAATGGCTTTAGCTACTCTTCTTCGCATGAATGGTCCAACCTAGGGCAAGGTGCGCCTGAGGTTGGGCCTATTCCTGGTGCTCCGGAACGCCCGAACACTATTTCAATGCCAACGGATTCCCTCGAGTATGCTCCTACAGTGGGTGTCAAGGGTAAATACACAGCCGCACACCTTTAGTGGTTTTTCTTAACTATCATATTGTCCAGCCCTTCGTGAAGCCGTGGCCCATTTGTATAACCACACTTATCGTCAAGGAAAACAAAGCCAATACACATTTGAAAATGTCTGCATCGTCCCTGGTGGTCGTTCTGGTCTTTCACGGGTGGCTGCTGTCATAGGGGATGTTTATACAGTTGGTCAATGTTCGGTTAATCAGTGATAGATGTGTCTAAGATGAACCTAGAGTTATCAAGTGCCAGACTATACCGCCTATGACCAGGTTCTAAGCGCATTCCGTCGCCTCGTGCCTGTCCCAACAGCGTGAGTTCCCGGTCCTAAAGCTTTGCCCAATAGTAATCGCAATCATTATAGTCTTGACCCTAAGGTTTGAGTCTCTTCGCACAATAATCAATCCTCTAAAGTTTTCACTGTCAGAATAAATATCGCTTAGACATTGAACAGACCAAAGTAATCCACTCCTTTCATGTGGAAAAACTACTTATTTGACCACTCATCTCAGCGGGACATTCACACCCAAGGTCTGCAGGTCGTCCTTGCATCTAATCCCCGAAACCCCACTGGACAGGTATACTATTCCATTCATTGTAATCGAAGTACCCGCTAACTGAAGTCTTGAATGATTTAGGTCATCAGGTAAGCCCCCTCCTAATGTCAAATTTTCGTCCGACAACTCGCCTTCAGAGGTCGTGACTTGAAAGAGTTAGTGAGCCTCGGAAAGGAAGGAACTACTATCATTCTTGATGAGGTGAATTCTTTCTCGCTGCCTTCTGACAACTATTTTGATAATATGAAAAGTTCTACTCTTGGTATATCTACCCCGACCGCAATGATGACCTTGGCAAGTCAATCTCTGCGGCAAAATACGTTGAGAATGTTGACGAGGTAATGCATGTGAGGGTCCTCATTAAGATATCTGATCTTGACTAGCACTAGGACTCCGTTGTCCTTATTGATGGACTTACCAAGGTATCCTATCATCATCTATATCTGGAGCTGGATTATACGATATAATGATCGCCATAGAATTGGAGACTCCCTGGTTGGCGAATTTGTTGGGTCATTGGGCCCAAAAATTTGATCACAGCCCTTTCTCAAGCTGGTTCATTCCTTGACGGAGGAGCGAACCACCCGTGAGCGTTATCCCAATGCATTATAGTGACGTTTTCCTGAGAGCCATCTTTAGGATGCAATTGGCAGCTGTCCCCTTACTTGACCCTGCTCATGTCGAAATGGAGAAAATGGCTCTCCAGAAGCATTTCAAGAAAAAGCGTGATCACGTTCTTGCTCGTCTCCATGAGCTCCATCTAGATGTCGAATGTCCGCCCACTAGTACCTTCTACATTTGGCTTAATCTTGAGAAACTCCCACCTCCTCTCAACAATGGTCTTGTAAGTTTACTCTTTACCATATCACACCGGTCAGTTCTAAGTCTATTAAGACCTTTTTTGAAGAACTTCTCAAAGAGAGGACCATTGTGATTCCTGGTATCTTCTTTGATATCAATCCTTCACATCGTAGGAATCTCTTCAACTCTCCCTGTCATCACTTCGTCCGCCTCTCATTTGGTCCTCCTATTCAAGATTTGGATAAAGGTATGCACCTGCCGTTGTGTTATGCCATCACACCACTAATATTTCAGAAAGGGCTCGATGCTATCGCAAATGTCTTAAAGAAGGCAAAGAAGTCTGGCATGCAGGCCTTTGGACACAGTTACAAAAAGAGCCTTGAAAGTCCTACAGAACCTACCTTCGTTTGAGATGCTGGACTTCTCACCTACGCAAAAAATTGTGTATGTGTTCAGCGACGAGAATTCAAATGTTTGTTTTCTACTGTATTTTGATTGGTACTACAAGCTTGGATCGAATGGTGCAAAAGCAGTTTTGAAAGCTTGTGCATCAGCTCGATCTTCCTCATCAGATGACATACACGCTTTCCAGTCCATCCGGTCCGGAACATTCAGGAGTGAGACAAGTACCTGTCTAAGCCAAACATCAATGAATGCATGGAATACTACCCAGAAGCAACTCACCGACCGAACTGTAAATTGAAAGGAGTCCGGTCCCTGATGAGATGAACCATCTTCCTCCCGTCAGGTAAATCTATCTTGAAATATCCAACCCTACCACCGGCACAAGATTTCATCGCTTCTGCGGCATCTGCCTCGAAACCTACACCAGAATTTCTCCCCTCACGGAGAAACCACTCTTCTACTTGACCCTCAAACTTCCGTGGAATTGGTACAGCCTGTACATGTGCATGGCCACCTTTCGCACTAAGATGCCCAACCTCAAAAAGCACAATGCCACAACCATGCTTAGCAAAAAACGCTCGAAGGGCTGATTTATATCTATGCGGATTACAAAATGAGATGTGTGTGCGTTTCGAAGGATGAATCGTTGACTTACTTCTCTGTCTCCTCCATTATCGGAGGTGTTAAATCTGGAGGAATCGTTGTGAACGTGGGATAATGCGTGATGGGGACGATAAGAACATGGCCACCACCAGGAACGTCAACATGTTCGGCTGCTGACTGCGTTGGGATAATTTGACCCTTGGGCAAAGTCACATAAACTTCAGATCCAATTGAAACAATTAGATGTTTCCTGGCGCCCCAGTTAAGATTGAGCAAAAAAAGATTGGTTCATGTCATGTAGCGTGTCGAACAGAAATATAACTCACGCGAGATTGGGATTTGATAAACAAAACCAGCATTCATCAGCTAACGACATAAGTTAAGTTCATGGTGGCTTCCATAGCAGAGTAACACACGCGCAAGTTCCTTAGGTGGCCCCCGACGACCTGATGGTCTGTCGCCTCTTTCTCGTACAATTAAACAATCTTCGATATAGTGTTCTTCACTGCCACATGCTCTACATACATACCCTGGTTTCGGCTTACGGCCACCTGTGTCTCCGACAGCGTCTCTAGTGGGACAATCACGAACGAAGTGACCTGGCTAATGGGAATATAATTCAGCCGGTAACAGTTCAAAGCTCAAACATACTTCGCTGCACAATTTGCACACATAGCCCTCGGGTGGTTTTGCTCGTTCGGGACAATTATTAATGAAGTGCTATGAGCAAGCCGAATGAAACCGCGTCGTGGAATATACATAGACAGCCTACCTCTGTTGACTCGCAACGACGACATTTGTAACCTGGAGGAGGCTTTCCCGAATCACCTTGAACTGACTGATGTCAGTGATTCGTTTTCTCCCTTTTCCATTTTGTATTTACCTCGAGTCCGTTTCACTGGGTGTTGAACATCTCCGAAGATGAAGCTATTTCCTTCGGATGTTTCGAAAGAACGTTTGGATCCCCTTGCGACAGGCTCCGAGAAAGGATTTACGGATACGTTCGAAGGGAGTATGGTGTTCGTTGCGAGTTTTGATGATATGCTGAAAGCATAGAACCACTGCAAGAAGACGAGATGAATGCTGTATAGTTCATATAGCCAACGCGTACCCTCTGCTTCTTGTCGATTGGAAGAGTACCGCCAAATGCCCCCAGTGATACAAATCGAGTCACTCGTCTGTCATCGTCCTCCCATATAAATGGTTCGCGTTCCCAAAAGATTGGAGCTGTGCCTCCACCCATGGCAAAGTGATATCGCGGTTGTGTTCGTCGTACAATGTCATCGAGTGGTTGAGCTAAGAGCGTTGAGAGTTCTTCCGAGGGTAATGGACAATTTGAATGAGCTGTGATAAGTGACGGCCACGCGTTGCTCATCAAGATATCAATGGTTTGAGAAGGCGACAAGGTTAGCGTTGACCGTGTTGTAGGAGGCGTTTCATAATTCCCGCCTGCAGGTTTAGAAGAGAGTGTATGGGCAAGCAACCTTTCTTTTGTGTGGGACGAAAAGTAAGGAGAGACAAAACCCTACGTATCGCCTTAAGCGTGCCTAGAAATGAGCGATAGTAGCTTTACATACTGGAGGTGTGTCGGTTGAAGTATATATTTCCGCATCATATATACCTCCCAGACATGCTATTCGTAGGCCACTTGCCGTGGTCATTAAACCAGATTTACCTACCGCCGAGCGAAATCCAATGAATAGATTCAACGTGAGTTGTTCGCATCGTAGCTTACCTAGGAGAAAGACGTTCTTGCAAAGTTCTCCCCCAGTCTCGGAAAATCTCTGAATTACTTGTCGAGGCAATGGGTATTTTCCTTGCATTATATAACATTCAATCGACACTAGATTGCATGACCAGCCCAGTAAGACCTTCCATAGAGCTATCAAATACACCACATACCTTCCAGCTTTCCGTCAAGTAGCAAAGAGACCTCATGATCACCATTGCCGTTCTCTCTACTTTCCGGTGGGCCGAAGAAGTCACCGATACACAGCGCAAAGTCAAATTTCCCGTGTTTTGTGTTGATAGCCTTGATTTTAGCCAAAAGATCTCGTATTGAGCCCACTGCAGATCCAACCGTAAGCCTGGAACATGATGCCTCAATGAGTTTCCATTCAACACAAAAGAATCCTTACACTCTAACAGATTCTGTGTTCATGTTTGTTGCTTACGAGTTTTCTTTAGACAGTAGTTCAGAGAAAGTGACGAATGGATATCACCTGCAATTCTAATAATAAATTGTCATACCCATACCCATGCTGTTTATCCGGTCTGGTCTGGTCCCGTCTGCCCCTCTCCCACTTGTCCTTCATTCTCGTCGCGCTGCAATCAACGCCTTTAAGCTGCGAAGAAACCGCTCCACATTGTCGACGTTTCCCATGCCACCAGCGTCTGTCCCACGGCCTTCTGCAAGCTTGATCGTGGTTAACACACACAATGAGGTGCTATTAGTTCAACGAAACCCGAAGGCCCGCTCGTTTGGTGGAATGATGGTGTGCCATAGCTAGTCATTTCCAGTGACCAAGATAAATTATTCTCTTAAGGTATTTCCAGGAGGAAATTATGACCAAAAGCAGGACGACTCGTTAAAAATGACTGCTATCAGAGAGACTTTTGAAGAGTCTGGTCTCTTACTTGCTTCTTTTGACGGGTCCTCCCAGGATATTTCATCCCTGGATGACGTTCGACTGGATGACGCGCGAAATGGTGTTCACCAACAGAGAATCCTTTTTCAAGACTTTCTCAACTCAAACCACCTGAGAGCAGACAGTGACCAGCTTCTGCCATTCACACAATGGATAACACCCATCGGCTCCCCACGGTATGTAATATACGTACAATCCACTTGGACTCCGGATTATCACGATTTGACTCATGGTGTTCCAGTCGATTCCACACTCAGTTTTTTGTTGCCTTTCTACCAGCTTCACCATCTGCTGGTTTCAGTTCCGGTACGAAACAAGACTGTATCCCAAAACCTGGTAAGTGGTCAACCCAACTTGCTTATCGTAAATCTTTTGGTCCGTTCATAACAAAGTATTTGTAGATGGTGGCCAGGAAATCATCTCAGCGCGGTTCCTTCACCCTAGTGAAGCACTCCAAGAGTTTCGAGAAGGGAAGATTACCTTGATGCCACCCCAATTTTACATCATCACAACAATTGCCGATATCCTTCAGGGACCACGGAATACCGCTGACCAGCGTGCTCTCATCGACAGGCTATCTCGAGGTGCATTTGGTCAGATGGTATTGAATCCTCGATTGCGCAAGCCTGAGGGTGACAACCTCGTGAATGGTTACTCAATCCTCACTTATGAAGGTGATGAAACACGTGGGGGCTCCAAGGGGCGACTACATCGAGCTAAGTTGCGAATCACAGATGGAGTGAGCCAAAAAATGTTGACAGTCTGGGAAGGTATCTGATGTCCTTTCAGATCGTTAAAGAAATCATTCTACAACGTAACTTTGATATTTTTACAGAGATCGAAGTACCTCTATTCCAACAGACTTCCAAGCTTTAATGTGTTATAATCCATGAGGTTCCTTTGTCGAATGTTTGAACGTAAAACATATAACGTTTTTCATATCCAAACTCGCTCAGAACTCCCCTTGTCGGAATCGAGACCAAAGGGTGTAGAGTGAAAAAGAAATGATATCGCAAGCAAAGGGTTAAGAGTAACTTGCCAGGTGCGTAAGGATAAACTCAGATCATAATCTAGGCATTGGCATAAACTTGATAGTCATATGGAACAGCTTGGCCCCAGAAGCTGGGCTTACAAGCCCCAGTAGGAACGGGACCAAAACCACCTAACTCAACTGGGTTGACGTTGGATGTACCGGCTACCTTCCAAAAACCTAGAGCTGGAGCATTGGGACTACCAGTGTGAAGGAAGGCTCTGTATCGAGTTTGCATTTCGGAGATCAGACGTTTCTGAGGGACAGATGGATTCGGGATAGTTCCAAACTGAAATAAACTTTCAGTCGAGTGTGACTGAAATTGAATCTCTACGTACCACGATCTCGATATCATCCTGGTGACAGACAACACCAGGCTGAGTACAATATGGTGTATCGGCATTGGCTGGGTGTGTCGCACCGACAACGTACTCGCCCACATATGCCTTCCCCCCATGGGTAACCCAATTGCGCGCAAAGGTCCAACTTGGACATCTGAAGAAGTAATCAGTTCCAATAGTTTGCAACTCAACGCGCGAGTCCGGAGATGTGGAATAAAATTTAGAGGTGAGGATCGTTCTAGTCCGATCTGGACCAAGCAGAGCCTCGCAGAAATTGATAAAGTCACTCTCATTGAGAGGTTCGGGGAAAGTGTTGTATACTGCCGGTCCTGCTTCTTGTGCAACAGTTGAAATAAGAACAGGTTTTGACACTCTGGGGAAGGGTGTTGTCGAATCGAGAGAAGTTGTGATCAGTGAACCGTCCAACACGGGTCGTATTGGCTCAGCCTGACCAACGACAGGAATTTTTTGGAAAGCGGTTTGGAAAAGTGTCATCTGGTTGTCTAGGATAGAAGTGAGGGAAAGTGAATTTTGACAATGAATATCTTCTCCATTGCAAGCGATAAGGTCATTAAACAAAAGCTGTAGAGATTGCTGCGCAGAGGTCGACAAGAACCCCATGTCCTGTTGAGCACAAAAATTCAGTTTATAGTCTAACAAAGACAGAAAGAATTACCATAGGGTCTGACTGGATAATTGCATAGCGAAACAGGGATGAAGCCGAAGGCACTGCCAGAAGAGTCCGGACTAGACTGGCACCAGAACTCTGTCCAGCAATGGTGATTTTCCCCGAGCTACCTCCGAATGCCGGTAGGACCTTTCTGAGAAAATGAAGGGCATTGACAAGATCCCGGACAGCCAAATTCGTCGTGCCATTGGGTGCCATGAAACCGAGCTTCGAGATATTCAGGGACAAGAGATACAGAATTATGAACGCTTACAGCACCAAGACGATACTGAACAACAGCAATGATGGATTTTGTGGCAATAGCCAGACTTGAGCCATCTAATTCAGCCGCACTGGCAGAACCTGTGATGAGAGAACCTCCATGGATCCTGGAGCTCTTCAAGCAGAGTTTTATCTCAGGAAATAGCGACGACTGACCACATAAGCGTTGGTGTGGAACTAGCAGACGCAAGGGAAGGCGGCACATATAGAATCATCGATAGGCAATCCTCGTTATATCCTGACGAGTCGATGGATGGCTGAGGACAAGCCAAAGGCATGTCGGTTATATTAGATGAGCCAGTCCTGACAAGTCAGCAGAATGAGTATGCCCATTTCATATCATATCAAATACACGCACGGCAGGCTCCAGGTTGAGACAACTGAGGAATGTTTCCATCGCTCAGAATTCGCATACTTGACTACGAACCTGTATGCTCCACCAGGATCGACTGTTCCGTTTGCTTTGCCCAGGGGCGTTATACGCACGAGGTCATCCTGACTGAGAGGGGGACAGAAAAGCTGGAGGACTGGAATCTGACATATAATATTCTTGGGAGTTCGAAGAGAAATATTCAATGACACTCTCAGGGGTTCGGCAAGACCGAGGGTAGTGGATAAGGCCAGAGAAACAAGGAAAGCCGAAGTGAGCATAGTTGTGGGATCAACGAGTGGCAGGTGAACACGGTGCCTTGAATCCACGAAGATTGGACGTGAGCAAAGGGTTTCTGCATAAGTTACACACCTGTTTGTTGTCCCCCTAGTCTAACAAACTCTCTTATCCCCTTTCAACATATCAAGTGCAAAAGTTCTTGTGAAACTTTTTTTGAGGAGTACTCTCAAGTGGTTTCTGTACTTTTTAGATTGTTCACATGACTATCTGAGTGAGTGAGGTAATAGTAGTTGCACTCGATCTTTCCGATGCTTCTTCTCAAGATCATCAGCATGCCCATGGCCATTTGGATCTCCTCCACCAGCATAACGTCCATAATTCTAAGATTGAGGGCAAGCACGGATTGACTCTTATTGTATCATTTCTGGTACTCTGGTGATTGGTGAGAGATCATTTGACTAAGATGGCAAGTTGCCGTACTCCACAGGCAGGCACTCAACAACAACCTGCCATATTCAACAAACTTTAGTATTGAGAATCTAGAAATCTCACCCTCAAAAACAACGACGGACAGATATCGTAACAGGGAGGAGGTGCATGGCTGAAGCGTTGTGGGTGATCCGTGGCATTCTCAACCACGCCCTGATCGCCTCATTCAGAGTCAGGTCCAAATTCTCAAGTAACAGCAGACGTGTGTGTCTGGTCGGCCGAGACACGTGAGCATATATAGGGCATCTGCACATCTCGGCCGTGGAGGGAAGGCGGACTCTACAGACAATTTTCTGAAGGGAGCATGTCAATTTTGATGCATAGGTTCTGCATATATCATCAGAATGTTTTGCCTATGTTTCGCCTGGTTCGGCTGTTAGCCGAGCACTCTTGTCGTCAGTTGTTTACTTCATTTGGTGACTACTGAGATATTAATTGTATTACTTCTCATCCACTTTTTCAATTCCAGATCATGCCCTCGCAGCCTCTCGACTTTCGGAGAAAATCACTGAGTAACAGCGGGTGTTCCGCGAAGAGCAGAAATCTAGATCCTAGATCCGGCTAGCATTTTGATGACGTGTTTCCAATTCTGTTGAGTGTGAGCAAATGAAAAAACGAACAATTGAAATTGAAATCCTACCTTGTGCATGACTGTACGGAGATCAGCAACCTGAGCTAGATGAAGCAGATATTGCGCCATCTTATAGAGCTCTCGGTCAGCCACTGCCTCTGGGGTCTGGGCATTCCGGAATGGGGATATCTTTAGGCCTTGTCTCGGATTTAAAGCAAAGTTGCGGCTCTGCAAAGCATCATTCGTGAACAAATACAAAGTAATCGAATATGCCTACTAGATCATCAATATGAATTGTATTACTAGCATTGCTAAGAAGCTTCGTATCTGTTCTCATTGATTTGATAGTAACTTACAATTGAGGTAAGTGGTTCCATATGATCTGTAACGGCTTCACAAAATGGCTCCACGGCTTGCCATTACGCTGCGAGAAAACCGTGAACATGCATGTTTTATCCAACACTGTAGGCCATCGAAGTAAGTCGGCAGAGAAAAAGATAAAGATGTCAAATACGCACCGAACGAAATCTAATATCCGAATATAGTGAGAATCATTTCCAGCGTTGTTGAGTAAACGCTCTTTACCTGGTAGTTGCGACTCGAACCGATCATTCCTAGTTCAACGAGCTTAGCTTCGAGCCACATCCAACCAGTTTGTGACCTAGAGATAAGTCAATAATGCTAGCAACATTGAGTCTGATGGATGATAAACCATATACAAACTACAGATCATGAGTCTTTAACATTGTGAATTGAAAATTTACTCACTATCATAATAGGGGTATATAGTCTCCAGAAACTCATGAAGGCCAGGTCTTGCACAGAGATCCGGCGGAAGTAGCCCAGAAGTCAGCGGTCGAGTATCAAGGATTGCTATACTAATTATCAGAAGAGTAAAGAGTCAAGGAGATAGCCCCACTCACTATAATCAATATCCAACACCAGAAGCTTCTTTCCTTCACGGAGCGGAGCTATGATGTTAATCTTGAGCTTCTCCGATGCCTCTTTTACCTTCCGTCGGTTGCGCTGATCATTCAAGTAGGCCAGGCTCGCCGCTGGGTCCTCTGTGAAGTCCATGTCCAGGTCGTTGACGATGTCAGGGAGGCCTTCAAGTTCTGAGATAGAAAACAGTTTGTTTTATTGGATCATAGTACGTAAGAACCTGGACGAACGAGACGGGTCCTTTATCTCGTCCCCTGCTGGTGTTCCGATGAGTGTAAATTTCTTTCCGGCTGAAAGACGCAAGTCTGCACTAGCTCATGATACAGAAGTTGTCGCTCATTGATCCATTCATAAAACTCACATAAGGACCTGATCCTCTGGCAGCTTCCCTTTTACCAGACCAAGGATTTTCTGACGCTCAAGTGGTACATTGGTGAGGTCGCGTAAGGCAGTCTTGAGATCATAGACCCTTCAACTGTATATCAACGTGTCATCCTGGCCAAAACATTACGACGCGAACCTATCTGTACCAGCAACACTAAGCTCAAAAGATTTACCGGACCATGTGAAGCTGAGAGCAGTCCACTGTTCCGGTACATCGTCGGTAGATACCTATGAGGCATGATACAGCTAATCGTGCAAAATTGTGGGCCAGGCTACCACCCACATTCATGCAATCAGCTTCATTTGTGTCGACCCTAAGTTCATGGGAAGAATCCAAAGACATGAACTGACAAGATCGTTTAGTGAGGTGAGAGATGGAGGTCTGCAACTTGTATATAGTGTTGGCTGTCACAAGAAGCGCCGCCACCCTTGCGGGTAATCGCAAGAATGTGTCAATTAATCATCCAGCGCTCTACTTCCAGATTGACACAAGTAGTATGATGCACGAACCTTCCCGCTTGACTAAATATTCACTAAAATTCCTAGTTGCCTGTTCAGAATGTACCTGCATACAAGCTGAAGGCAATGCTACAAATACAAGTATGAAACATAGTCATCACTCGTGCGGCTGGAAGTAGCTTATGCTTCGAGTTTGCCAACAGTATCAGCAACAAATTTTAAAGTAGAGAGGGATGACACTGGTATGAAACAGTAAACGATAGTACCCGCAAATTGGTTAGCAAAGCACTGACCAGGTAAACTGTCCGTCATGAGAGGCTCAGCTGTCTTTGGTTCTAGTATTTGTGAAGATGTATCGTACTTCCATCCTTGTTGTTCTGCAGCTATTGCAAGTCAGTCGAAAGGGAGCTCAATCAAGGTATATACGAACCCCCAACAATCTGATCGCCAGGGATTCCCAGGTAAACTTGTGCCAATGACAGAGGCAAAGAACTGTACGCCTTTGATATTAAGAGAAAGGTACGTTCCCGGAAAGCCTCTACAGAGGATTGGAATCAAAAAGCATACCCCATATTCAAGCAACCCACCAACAAAACTTGTTACTAGGTTGGCGATGAGGGAACCTAATTTAGCATCCGGAAAATCTGTTTGAGCCGCGAGGTTGAAGAGTGATTCTGCACGAGCGTAAATCTTGCTGTAATGTCTTTCCGACGTTGCGTTCACGAGGTCGAGTAAAGCTTTGGCCAGGGGAGAATCTTGCAATGAATCTGGCAAGCGTGCCAGTACATATTGTGCAGGAGGACTAGACCAAGTTGGAGTGTTGGCTACTGATCATCAGGACAGGATATACTGACATGTTGTCCAGTATTAGATATGTGAGTACCAAGGGGCTGACAGTGAAGAGACGGGAAGAAGAGTGACTCGTGTTGGACTAGACGAGAAATAATGCGATGATTCAACAAATTAAAACACCTTCTCACCAGGACATCTGTTTCCTCTGCTTTGAGTAAGAGCTCACGGTACAGTCCTTTGCCAGCAAGGTCGACGATGAATGGGAAGATGGCAGGAGAACTGTCCTGGGGAGCTGGTACGTTTGAATGAGGTACTTGGGGTTGGGGCTGAGGTTGGGAGCGCAACTGATCCTGTAGCTCAGTAGTAGTCGTGGGCGGAGGCGTAGGAGGGCCGTTGACCATGGTTGAGGTTAACTCCGAGTCAAGTGATCTCCCACTTAGTGGGCATTTGATCATCCTCTGTTATGGACTCAGAAATCGAATCAATTCTCTACGTTGGACGAGAAGTTTCTGGTATATCCCAGACTGCCATTGCCGTTTGCTTCACTTACGTTCTATCAGTCTATAAGATACCGCCATTGAAGGCCAATGTCGGCCATCGCGCTGGCGAATGGGGTGATTTAGCCCAACCTCTATGGAAGGGCAGAATACGGGTCATCGAACTATCGAATAGTGTTTTCATCCAGTTTGAAGACTCGCAAACAGGTGAGTATTCAATTCTGTCACAGCATTTGATATTTCACGAAATTTCTTCCTAGGAGAATGTACGTCTACCTGATCCAGCTCCTTGACTTTTTCTAAAGATACGGGTGATTTAGTGTTTGCCAAGGCAGACTACGATCCCGAGCGACCATCTGTTGAAGCTGTTCTTGATTCCTCTCGTTATTTTGTAATCAGAGTCGAGGACTCCGGCCGAAAAGCTTATATTGGCATGGGTTTTGCAGACCGCACGGATAGTTTTGATTTTAGTGGGTAGCGGATTTGTTACAAGCCCATGAACTTGGCTCATCTTGAATACTTTCGGTAGACGTGACTCTGCAAGATTATACAAAGTGAGCAGCACAGGTTATAGGCTGGCAAATACAGTTCACTGATATCACGTAGACGTTACAAAGCAAACCTCTTGAATGCCGAAGCTGCAGTATCTGATGTGCCTTCCCCTCATCTTCCTGCGGGCCCGAAGAAAGACTATACCCTGAGGGAAGGACAGACATTCACCATTCAACTCCCAGGTGGAAAGGCTAAACAAAACTCCTTCACTGCGGTCAGAGGCGATAGTTTTTTACAAACCGGCGGCACCAGCAGTATACCTCTACTACCTCCTCCACCGAGTGATTCGAAGAGAAGATGAGGACAGGCCCATGGATGAGTTGCAACTCGTATTGCATGAACTTGCATATCATCCTGTTAGCCGGCTCGGAGTTATAAAAATGCTTCACGTGGGCACTCATATGTGACTGGTCCTTAGATGTATATGTGATCCCAGGGGATTAGGGTATGAGCAATTTCTGATTTTCTGAGAACCCTTTGTTGCACCGAGGAGCTGAAGATAGTCACATGTCATTTGACACCATGGGCCTGCCTCACCTTATCCCCAACTGCAGCTCCAGAAAACCCAGAGCCAAGATTTATTTATGGAACTGGGGAAACTGGGTTATTTCTCCGAGCGACAATGAGTCAAGGTCCCATCAGTCTAGCCGACGTTCAACCGAATTTCAGAAAAGATTTCAACACTTATTTTCTACATCAGGACAAAATTTCCTTCAGCGACCGGATGAATTCAAACCCTGTGAATCACCGCAAAGATGTCGCAATTTTCCCGACATGTTTCCAGACAGTCCTGTTGAAATTTCGCCGATGCCAATGCGCAGACAAATATAAAATGCTCGTCATTTTTTTCTTATCCGGAAGTCCTTCAACCTTCTCGTAAACGCAATGTTCAAGTTAACCACTTTTCTAGCTTTCACCTCTCTTGTTCCTGCTTTTGTGAAGGCTCAACAGCCCGTGTGGGCACAGTGCGGTGGTATCGGTTGGAGTAAGTAGTAATATCCGTTAATTTGTGTTTGCGTGCTGAAATTTCTGGTGACAAAAGCCGGTGGAACTACCTGCGTTTCTGGCTCTGTTTGCACTGAGCTCAATGACTATTACTTCCAGTGCATGTATGCGTGATCTCTCTACATTCTCGATAGATGATCCTGAAATCACCTTTAGTCCTGGTTCTTCTACACCCCCTACTACCACTCTTCCTATTAGCACTACAACCTCCGACAGTGGTGGCCCAACCTCAACTTCGGTGCCTGATGCTGGCAATCCATTCACCGGTTACAGCGTGAGAGAGATATCTTGTCCACGTGCACGTGCTCGACTGATCGATCACCCCCAGGTCTGGTTGACCCCTTTTTATGCTGACGAGGTCAATGCTGCTGCCGCCAACATAACTGATGCTACAGTGAAGGCAAAGGCTCTGAAGGTAGCTCAGATCCCCACTTTCACCTGGCTCGATGCTGTTGCCAAGGTTCCGAACCTTGGTGATTACCTCACCGATGCTGAGGCCAAGCAAAAATCTACTGGCCAGAAGCAGCTCGTTCAGATCGTCGTTTATGACTTGCCTGATCGTGATTGCGCAGCCCTTGCGTCCAATGGAGAATTTAGCATTGCTAATGATGGTGTAAACAAATACAAGGATTATATCGATCAGATTGCTGCCCAGATCCAGAGTACGTTTTTGTCCTGCTCTTCTCCTAGGCGAGGCTTAGAGCTGTTGCTAGAATTCCCTGATGTCCGAGTCGTTGCTGTCATTGAGCCTGATTCACTTGCCAACTTGGTTACCAACCTGAACGTTCAGAAGTGCGCAAACGCTCAGTCCGCGTATATGGAATGCGTCCTCTACGCTATTCAGAAATTGAATGCCCTGGGTGTTTACATGTATCTTGATGCTGGCCACGCTGGTTGGCTCGGCTGGCCCGCTAATCTCACACCAGCCGCTCAATTGTTTTCTCAGCTGTACGCCTCAGCTAGTCGACCAGAATTTCTCCGTGGCCTTGCCACCAACGTTGCCAACTTTAATGCCCTCAATGCTGCTTCCCCTGACCCTATCACTCAAGGCAATTCCAATTATGATGAAATGCACTACATCAATGTGAACCTCCTATTCTTAGTTTTCATGTTGGAGGCAACCTCTTACTATTTTGTCAGGCCCTTGCTCCCGTACTTGCAAGCTCCGGCTTCCCCGCTCACTTCATTGTTGATCAAGGTCGATCTGGCGTACAGAATATTAGGCAACAGTGGGGTGACTGGTGCAACGTTAAAGGTGCTGGCTTTGGTACCCATCCTACCACCAGCACTGGTTCCAGTCTCATTGATTCAATTGTTTGGGTCAAGCCCGGTGGTGAATGTGATGGTACCTCCAACTCCTCTTCCCCTCGCTTTGATTCACATTGCGCTCTTTCGTAAGTAACGTCCCGTTCAATGGATGAAGTGCGAGATTTACGTTACTTTTAGTGATGCTGCGCAGCCCGCTCCAGAGGCCGGGACTTGGTTCCAAGACTACTTTGTGACCCTCGTCAAGAATGCCAATCCTGCTCTTTAAAGGGCTGCATCTCTATTTCTTTTATCAAAAACTTCAATTTGTCTCTCTCTATTCGTATTGTTTGAAATTTTTTCTTCCTTCATTTGTTATTGTTTGATTAAATACATTATTCTGTGATAAATGCATCTATTTCAATATTAGTACGTCCGGTCATGTCCGGTCATTGCTAATTTGTCCGAGGAGAAATTCAGCCATTTTGTTGGAATATGAGTGAGTCTGTGCAATGGCATGTCTCAGCTCCATGCTCCAGTCTTTATTGTTCTGACCTAGATATATATAACAATGGAAATTAAACCTGATCAGAATCTGAACTTGGAGGAGTTTCAGGTATTATACCTTAATGGCTTCAGTGGTCGGAAGTGAGTTTCCTGTAGAAGTACGGCAGGTAAACATGTATATCGGGTTAAATTTTTTTCCATGATTATTTTGATTCTGGGTGGGATGATCCTTCAGGTTTACAGCAGGAAAGATAGGGCGAACATCAGCAGTATACGTGATTAGTGATCTACGTCACGTGGTGTCCTTCGTCATTCCCGACCAGCAGTAGTCCCCAGTCTATCTTCGATTTGTTCAATTATCCGATATTAGGGATGTTGGCTAGGCTTGCCCGTACTGCGTCTCGTAAAACAGGTCGAGATCGTCTTGTTGCTGGGTATCAAGCTCGAAGGTCCTTTGTCCAGCCATCTGGTGCTGACCGGGCGAGTGTAGTAGATGTGCCGTCGACGTACAAGGATGAAGGCCATTTTACTCCTCGTGCAGGTCTGACAATAATGTTTTCATCTTGCTCAGATACTCATAGAAACGATTTCAGACATGCTTGGTTTTAAACTAGAAGTCCCTCAGCGTGAAAGCACTATGGGAGGAAAAACGAGGCCAATTTATCTGGACATGCAGGCAGGTCATATTGAGCAAGGACTGCTTTTCTTTTAGTTCACAGCGTTGTTTAAGGCGACGACACCCGTCGATCCTCGTGTTTTAGATGCCATGCTTCCCTATTTCACAGACCAATATGGTAATCCTCACAGCAGAACGCATGCTTATGGTTGGGAGGCTGAGAAAGCTGTAGAGGACGCCCGCAAAGTAAGTGATGAGAATTCTCAGTTGAAATGAGGCTAAATTCTGGACAGCACGTTGCGGACCTGGTAGGCGCTGACTCGAAGGACATTATCTTTACCTCGGGAGCTACTGAATCAAATAATTTGTCAATCAAAGGCGTTGCTCATTTTTACAAGGAGAAAAAACGCCATATCATTACAACTCAAACGGTTAGCCGACAAATTCTTGTGATGGTCTCACCTACTTAATTCATCGAAGGAACATAAATGTGTTCTTGATTCATGCCGTAAACTAGGAGAGGAGGGTTTTGATGTTACTTACCTTCCAGTCCAAAAGAATGGCATCATCAACCTGAACGACCTTGAAGCTGCTATCCGACCTGACACATCACTAGTAACAATCATGACTGTGAATAACGAAACTGGAGTTATCCAGCCGATCAAGGAAATTGGAGAGATTGTTCGCAGATACCGAGGGGTTTACTTCCACACCGATGCAGCACAGGCGACTGGAAAGATTCCTTTGGATGTGAATGAGCTGAACATCGATTTGATGAGCATTTCTGGCCATAAATTGTATGGTCCTAAGGGAATCGGTGCTGCCTATGTGAGACGACGGCCTCGTGTCAGGCTGGATCCCATCTTAAGTGGTGGTGGTCAAGAACGTGGATTACGCAGTGGGACGTTGCCCACTGCATTGGCTGTTGGGATGGGAGAGGCTGCCCGAATAGCACAGAAAGAAATGATTGTGAGTATTCGCTCTGTCGTGCAGTCATGATGATATGTGCACTCGACCAAATGTATGAGCCGGGTGATTGCAGGAACCACTGCAGGCCTTTTCAGCTCGGTCATGACTTGAGTGCAGGGGTACTGAAGATTCAAAGATTTTCCTTGTCCGTTTCAATTGTCAGCCCACTGAACAAACTTGATAGAGAGACCACGCTCGAGTCAAGGAACTTTCTGACCGATTAATTAAAGGAATCAACGATAAGGTGGAGCATGTTGTGCGGAATGGTGATCCTAATGGGTATCCTGGTTGTGTAAATTTGAGCTTCTCGTATGTAGAAGGTGAGAGTTTGCTTATGGCATTGAAGGTCAGTTTCTATACATTATCCATCTTCATGCATTATTAATTTCAATTCAGGATATCGCTCTGTCATCGGGAAGCGCCTGCACATCGGCCTCTCTCGAGCCTTCTTATGTGCTCCGTGCTCTTGGTAAGGTGTTCTCGACCCTTCGAGATTGAGCCACCTCAACTCCACATTTCAGGTGCCGCTGAAGACATGGCACACTCGTCTCTGCGTTTCGGGATTGGAAGGTTTACCACAGAGGCAGAAGTTGATTTTGTCGTCAAACACATCATCAAGACTGTTGACAGATTACGTGAAATGAGGTGGGTTTTTTGCAACATTCGTGTGAACTTTTGACACTGATGTCCATTGCAGCCCACTATGGGAGATGGTTCAAGAGGGTATCGACATAAACACCATTGACTGGTCTCAACATTAAATTTAGCTCTATTTAATCTATTGGTTTACAGCTAAAATTCGAATCAATTGTCAGTATGCACTCTCGTAAGATGGTAGTCAGTAAGGCTGCAACAAGCATTGGACTTGTCAATGAGCTAAGATGCCGCCTACCAACAGTCTTCTCAGGATCACGCAACTGGTCCGTGCTCTTGCAATGTCTGTCAACAAGCGGAGTTCAATTCTCATCAAAACGCTTCCTTGTTTACCATCCACCATGTCTAGGCGCCTATACCTTGGCAGTGAGATTTTCTGGTTCTGCTCATGATTTTTCTACTGAAAAACAATAGGGCTCCCTACCGATGTCCATACTGAAGATGTGCAAAAGTTTTTTGATGGTCTGGGTCGAATTATTGACTGTCGCGTCATGACCGGTACGTTCCAGTGGCTCATTGTATTCTCATATGCCAACCTGCTTATAAGGTTTTGGGTTTGTTGAATTTGAAAGTCCGAAAGTAAGGAAACACTGAATAATCTACCCGCTTTATCGTGTCTGACTTGGCCAAGGATGCCGAAGAGGCTGTTCAGACTTGTAATGGCAAACCCCTTCTGGGTGCTAAGTGAGTCAACTGTTTGATTCCACCAGTCTCGCCTCAGGTAAAGTAATTCTGCCAGCATCGTTGTTGAATTTGCGAAAGAGAGCCGACCACGTCGTGAGAACTATGACGATCGGGGCAATGGGTAGGGAAGAAGGTCTATAGAAAGATCTTTCTGATGGCTTCAATAATCTAGTCCTCGCAATCGCCGTCCACCTGGCATCCGCCTCATTGTAACTGGTGTTTCCCGTGATACAAGTTGGCAGGTACGATCGCTTCTTGGCTCAATGGCTTCTCCCGCACGCATCCACGACTCTGGACCTCATACATTTTCCTCGGCTGGATACTTTCTCCTCATAGCCTTATATCGTTCAGGATTCCATGGACATGGCCTCCATTCCGGCTGAATGCACCCCTCGTGTTGGCAAAGGACCCTCCTGATAACTTGACAATCATAGGACCTCAAGGATTTCGGACGCGATGCTGGTAGCGTTTCTTTCGCTGACATTGATCGCGACTATCCCGGACAAGGGTGAGTGTAGAAATTCTCATTCCTCATTTTGTTGCGACTTGAACTTTATACAGTGTCCTCGAATATTTGTCTCGGGAAGACGCTGATAGGGCTATTAAAGAACTCGATGGCAGAGAACTCCGAGGAAGGCCTGTTCGAGTCACTTTGGATGATTCTGTGCGTGACGTCTAAAATTAAGGACAACAGAGTGATTTATATCATCTGCTCTAGCGTGGTGGTCCGGACAATTATCGACGTGATGATCGTCGCGACGACCGCTATCGCGACGACCGCTATAGGGATGATCGCTACCGCCGGGACCGTTCCAAATCACCTCCTCGCCGCCCAGAATATGACGATCGTCGACCCAGGTCTCCGCCCTACAAGAGGGAGGATTATGATAGAAGGCCTGCAGGGTACGATGATCACCGGCGAGGAGGCTATGATGACCGCAGAGTCTCTGATTATTATTATGTCCGTCGCAGGGATGATTTCGATCGTCGCAGGGACGATAGAAGACGTGACGACAAGGACGAACGCTACGATGACAGGGCCAGACATGCGAATGGTGAAAGTGGTTGGACTCGTTAATGCTTTGAAATGGACAGCCGGGCCAACGTGGTTTTTTTTACGGTCGACTTGCGATGAAGTGTTTTGCTTTTATTCTTGGTCTTTCAATATTGGTGTTGTTTATCCGGACCGTATATTCAATGCTCGAGATCTGGTCCAATGGCAGGAGGCTTTACTTAAGGAGCGCTTGGACATATTCCGTCCTTGTGGTAAATCATCAACCTCATACCTTGAACTCTGATGGATTCTAGTAAGCTAACTACAGTGATTGGACGCCATTTCGATTATATATTTAGTAATTGGAAGGTAACAATGTCATGACATCATGCATAAAAGCTGGGAGCCCGATTCAAGTCCAATCCAGGAAAGATCGCGATCATCCAGGTCTGTAGTGAGTGTGATGAAGGACTGACCACATATGACCATTAAAACCTTGATGTCATCTTTGGAATTGATGCCAAGAAGCTTGCATATTCTGCTACGCAACATTTTGAGTGTCATACTCGGTAAGGCGCGGATGATTTGTTCTGAACTCTCATCTAAAATATTCGACTCTGATGGCCGGTAAATTTTGAGCTCTACTGTGAAATCAATATATTGATACTGATGATATTGCTGAGTCACCTAAAAGTCGATTTCTCAAGGTATCTGATGTCACCTTTGTCAGGGCTGCATCAGGTTTGCCGTATTCTGTATTGTGTGTCCAGGGTGGTATATATCAGAACATTATCAAAGGAGGTATTCTCAACTTACTGAAGCATAAATCCTGCCACCTTGGATATTCCTGATTCCGTTGATCGTCTGACATAGGACCTTGATTGACGATGGAGGAAAGATAATAAAGTTCTGCATCACGACGTTCCTTCTCTGATATCTAGCCTTCTAAGCATATAGAAATGAAGATTTGAGGAAGTGATGAACTCACTGATGCCCCATCAAGCACCTGAAGTGTCGCCAAACGTGCAATGACCAAAGGTCGTGCATTTTGTGAGTAATCTCAAATTGGATGTACTCAGGGTAGACATCGACAACTGATGCGTACATCTCACCCATGATAGGATTGCCACTGAGTGTTAGTGACTCCAGCGAAGGAGCCCAAGCTGCAAGAGCATGTATATCGCTCCAAGACTTCAGACGATTGAAGGATAACGAGAGTCGTCCCACTTGCAATAAACTGTCCCCAGGCATTGGGAAAGGGATACTCTCGATCATGTTATTGGTGAGTACGACTCGTGCCAAGCTGTAATGCACCATGTAGTCAGTAACACAAGGTTAATATGAAAATGCCATACAGCGGGAAGTCTAAAAAGGAAAGACAAATGTCATGCCAGCCCCCAATCTGATTGTTGTCTAGGTTGAGGGTGTGAACAGGAGTTTTCAGGTCAACGTGGTCATCGAAGTAGAAACAAGCATCAGTGAAACGGTTGTATCCACATTCAAGCTCTTGCAACACTGGCATATTCATGATGGTTCGTAAAATGTTCTGCCAAGTCATAAGAGTATTGTTCAACCTGAGCTCGATCAACGAATCGAAACAGTTGCTAGAGAAATCTGGATCTAAATGCTGCTGAAAACGATTTTGGCTATATAATGTACTTTAAGAGTCGGGATTCCTTGTTTAAATCAAAGCTTACTTCAGATATAATCTTTGCAAGTATGGAAGCTCTTGAGCAATTGCCGCAATATCAACCCAAGAATGAATCAGACTTTTGGATAAATCCAAGCCTCGCACATCTGTGGAGTCATCATCAGAAAATTTGAGCGTTTGAGCGACCTCAGGCTGTTCCCTCACTCGGACAAGTTGTACCTATCATCCCTTGGGGATCAACCTTTGCCACCCCTTCTAGACTCACTTCCCGCAAAGAGGACAGTCTGGCAAGTTTGTTTCTGACTTTGTCCAAGTTGACTGCTTCCACTTGAACTACACCTTGGGAAGAACCTAGGATTATGACCTCTTGAGACTTGATACCATGAAAGGGCTCAATGTACTTGGATTTCAGAGCTTCGAGAAAGGAGTTGCCAAAGTGTATGTTTTGGGAAAATCGAATAAACGAGCCTGCACCAGGTACCCTGGATTGCCATCATTTGAGAGGCTCCTGAGCACGGACAGGCATAAATCTCACAAGCATTTGAAGTATTGTTTTCCATCCTTTGAACCATCATGCTTGCCACGATTAGGGTCATCCCACTCAATGCCCAGCCAGGTGCCCAATGTGCCCTCAACAGGACCAGAGAACCGGATGGTGCCAATATGATTCATGTAAGATATGCGTAGGCCAGCTTCCATGATCCTGTAAAAAGCGAAGGGCGTAATTCTGGAATGTGAGAAAATCATGTCATCAGCTTTGAGTCACATAGGAGTACTTGCCATCCTCGTCGCATCCGCATTGTTGTATACAGAGGGAGGCACAAGAGAGTTTTTTTGTGAATATTCCAATGAAAGACTTTATTGAGAGTAATTTTCCAGCTCCTCTCAGCAACGAGGTCAAAACCTCATGTGAGCTATCCAGTCATCCTGTCTGTCACATTAGAGACCAACATCAACAGTTTCTTCACAGAGAACATTAGATCCCAGCAGCTCAAGGGACAGTGATCAGGTAGAGCCCACAAGATGACTAGATGTCATTGATCTACCCTTGAGCTACCCTTAGTGGATCCTAGCTCTGCCAGAGATAAGATTAAAAGAGAGTATACCTCGGCCTACATATGACATAAAAGATCATGATACAAAAAAGAAGTTACTGGCGGTAATAATTCATAAATATTGACTTAGTAGTTTTCTGATGCCAAATAGACACTGGCATTTTTCAAAACAGTCAAAAGCACAAAATTAGATCTCTACATACTGATACAGAAATGCATCATGATGCCAAGGTACCTCATGACAGAATTCATGAAAACAATAGATATTCAATGACTTCCCAAACCATCTTTCCACATTGTGTCAAGGTCTCTTTAGTCGAAGAAAGGGTGAAATCAGGTATTGGGATGGACACGAGGCGTAGATTCCCTAAGCCCAGTTTTTCCCACACAGGAATTTCATGCCTACGCGCAAGTGTATTCTGGGTAGTGGTGGCTACAGAAGTGGATAAGATCGATGATGTTGCTAATAAACGGGTCACCGTTGTTGATATTTTTTGTGGGCGAAGCGATGATTCCACAGGGCAGAATGTGGGGTTCACCGTATGTTGAAAGTTAGATGGATATTCAGTAATCGTAGTCGAAAGTGTAACTGTCGTTGTTACTGGATCCTGAATATCAGCCATGACCTGGTCCGATGAAGGTTTCTTCGAAAGTACATCAAAATATATCCGTAGGCCTGAAACTGAATTTTGATAGAAAAGCAAGATGAGGAGGGACGACAAGAACGTAATACTGAGCCAAAGCCACGTCCTTGATTTTTCCGGGTTAGCAGGCTTTACGTTGATCGACACTCGCGGAGAGAAGAACTCTCCTTGACCAAAATTCAGTAGATTCTGGCTGGAGGGGCATGTGTGAAGGTGTCTTAAGTTTGTATAGACCGGACGAAATTTAAACCCTAGGCGGTCAATTCAGAACTTCAATAGCCATGAAATTGCAGCACAGCTCACCTTCCACTGATTTGAGTTTGACATACAGTCTTTCAATGGGCAAAGTAAATGTTGGTAACAACAGATCCCATTGTCTCTCTTTGCTCCAACTCGAAGACCAGACCGATCTGGTCGGTTCAACGGTTACGATATAATCAATGATAGCCTTGTCTCCAGAAGATGGACCAACTGGTATCTTCACCCAGCTCACCCATTCAGTGCCTTCCATTCTCTCGAGCACAGCACCTGGTAGAAATTCATTGTCCAATGGTTGCTTCTCAGTGTTGGTGATCACGTGTTGCACCGAGACTCCTGCAAGACTGGCGGCCGCAATTTGGACTCTCGGTAGACGTGAACTCAGATCGACCCGGGGTAACCCGAATTCCAACCAGTCTATCTCGTTATTGGCAGGGGTACTCAAGTGTATCCTGACGGCATAGACATCGGGTATGAGGGAGCGGCGGGAGGTAAATGGTGTCACGGTTACCTTGACTGAATGGATGAGGAGGGGATTGTGGTAATGCCGAACCTGACCCAGGGAGCGCAATGGCCGGGTTATGTTCTGAGATATGGGGCTGCTGGCAGGGGTATGAGGTTGGACAAACCGGCTTCGAATGGTCCTAATTGCAATCCGGCCACCACCTTCGGCACATCGTGTTGAGCCGCCTTTTTGTAGCACTGTTTTCCGAGTTTGTGGGTCCTTAGCAATGTCGCCAGAGGGAGTATATATCTCTACCGTTGCATTGGTACCTTCAATGGCATTCTTCACTTCTATTTTGGCTGTTTCAGCGTCAGCAGCCAGGACAGTAAAATGTGGTAGACTAATGGGCTCTGTTGTTTCGGAGTAATCCGGAAGGGAGGACGAGCCATCATTGTCATTGACACGAGAAACGATAGACTTCGGAGTCACGAGAATAGTACCATGAATAGAGAATACGAGCGGTGTCTTGTTGGGGGGAAGGATATCATTCATATTGATGTGAAGTGTCAAAGGAGCTAAAGGAGGGGCTGCAGTAGCAAACTGCGACAAAGAAGAAACAGAGGATATTGTTCCAAGATGAGATGTCATCACATCGTTTGGGTCCTCAAAAAAGCACTCGGCAGCATTATTTGAAGGCAAGGGAGCCCTGAGAAGTGACTGGGTTGAAAAGCTCTCCTTCTGGCCTCCATTGGGAAGTGGCAGGGAACTGTCCTCTGGTGAAACGGATAACTGTGGATCAAATGACGAGGCTTTTGATGGTGGCTGATCTGTTACTTGCTCTATTCCGGTGATACTAAAACCTGTGTACCCCATACCTCCGACAATGTTCCATTCCATTGGCGAGTCAGTGAGCCAGCTAACGTCGGCATTTTTTGCGACAAGGCACACATCCAAGCCGAGTAGAATGGCTACTCCTGGGAACCATATACCCTTGCAGGTAGCCTTGTACTCAACATCCATCACAATCCCTGCTAGGCCATTGTTACTGCTTTGTCTCTTTCCTCGAACCACACATGACATTTCACTTTTGACATCCTTCACACCGACCCGTCGTCTAAGGTTTCTGCTTCCAGCTGCGCCCTCTAGAGACTTCATGGGCTTTGCCCATCGGATGCGAAGCCGATCAGTACTGGGAAATGTACCCTGTATCCCAAATCCATTAGGGAAGCCGCTCGTTGATGAATCACTAGATTCGTCATCTGCGAAATGATTATAGGAAACTGTGCGTGCATGGCGATTAGATGTAGTTCGCGTAACATGTGGATCTGAGGTGAGATCCCAAGAGTTAGAATCATCTTCAAGCGATGAGAGCGATGCGAACGATGCTGGCGTGTTGGAAGGAGGAAATATATGTAGCCGAATGTTGTTATGAAGACACCGTGGAGTCGGAATTGAAAGCTGTACACAATCATGCATCAACCTGTGATTCGATTCGACAGCTCATTTGGAGGTTCTTACATGATAGGGAAATCGGGGAGGCCGTGTCACGAAAGGAACCCACATATCCACCGCTGCCATGAAATGTGCATGGTTGCGATCACCTACTGAGGGACGTCGTTTATTGTGCAATGAGTGACTATATTCGCTTTCATGTTGCCCACTTTCTCGACTAGGGAAGCATTTTGGCAAGACATAGGCGATATTGTAACCACTGACAAGGATTTGACCTGTGAAATCTATCGGAGGAATGGCAACACTGCCTAACTCGGTAGAGCAGTTTGTTGAAGCAGTGGATGTAAGGATTGGACTTGGACTGAGATGGTATGTCGCGCCGAACGTCGTGGGCAACCGTGGTGGCAGGTTGAGAGCACGAGCTGCGTCGTGTAGCAAGGGTGATGTACTAGATGAAAATTTGTATGGAACTGAGTTGCTATCGAGTGGGTGGACTTGAGACGTCAGAATCTTGACGTTCTCCTCTATTGCAATAAATGAATAAATGATATGAGCCAGCTACTAATGATATATCTCTCACCTGGGAAAAGCGCAACGGTTGATCCTGGTGTGATGGAGTCCACGGGAATAGCAAGCTATCAAAGTTGTCATACTTGGAAGGTTTTGAATTGACTGTTTTTGAATAACTGACTTTCAAGTACATTTTGACCGATGCGCCTTCCTCACCCTGTTTCGCTTTACCCTCGATAGCAATACGAGTAACTACATTGGCTTTGACAACTTGCCCAACAGACGTAACGGTTGGAGAATGGGAGCTCGTCGAAGGAGGACTCATTGGATTCAGAGAAGCTTGCGAAGGGGTTAAAGGAAATGCTGGCGTCGCGTACGCCGTAGAACTTCGTGTTGAAGTGGAAACGGGCATATTGGCATATTACCAATCCGAAAGTAGGAATGAATGAACGACAAGAAAAACTTGCCCGTTGCGTGAGGAAGTATGACCAAAAACCAGAGAGCGTTGTAATTTCTTGATGTCAACACAAAGGACACACGGGAAAAGCTGCGTCAAGAAAGAACTGCGTCCAGGAAATCGGCGTCCCCGGTACACCCTAAACGGGTAACTCATACATATTGCTATCCCATGAAGAAACTACAGTGATAAAAGACGTTCATATCCCCCATTGAGGACTACGGAGAAGCTCAATCATATAACTCGTCTCTTTGTGACAATCCACAGAAGCAACATGAGAAATTTCATAGCGTGTGCGCGCCCGAGTCTATCACAATCAAGATATGAGCATCGGTGTTTACTAAGAAAAATCTGGACAAACACCAGATGTATCCCTTCTGATACGACATGAAAAGTCAAAAATATGACAAGTCGCTTGGTGAACAATGTCATTATATCTGTTCTCATCTTGCATCTAATCGGACAGCTGAGCTTTATAATTAATTTCAATCGTGGAATACTCACTTTGATATTATGTAGCTCGTTAGCGGACATTTCGAATATCACATTACCTACTTCATTGAAACTCTGCAACCATGTGATATCGGACCAGTCTGCTATGCACATGTGCATGATATATCTGTCCATTACAGCTATACCAGCCAATATCTCAGGGAGATGATGAAGACTTTACCGATAGTCTGGTGTCTGGGCTTCGGTGCCACATTTGTCACAACGCCAGAGATCTCCCTCTCTAGTCAATCTTTTGAAGCAATCTGGACTCCTGCAGGCAGGGTAACAGAGATTTTCTGCGTTAATGTGAAGAATTGTCGCCTGTACTGAAAGGGAATCGCTCCTCTCTCCCATATCACGAATCTGGTGCAAGCTGTGTGTATTTGCGCGATTGAACTCTACTAAGAACTTGTTATTGGTGAGGGCTCTTGTATGGAATGCCAGTTGTGATTCCTGCATGTCACGCCACTGTCGGAGTCTCACGCATTCCTCTGTCAAAGGTTCGACCTCTGTCTGCGTTAAGGCTGTCGTAGAAAGCGAAATGCCTTTCGAGGTCAGCGAGATTTAGACACTCATGCTAGTCATCCTCACCTCCAAGGTCTCTGACTTTGATTGTTTTGAATGCAACAACAGAATTCCGAGGAGCTTCGAAAGATTCGGCTTGGTCTCCCCACAGAATTACTCGGGTCGAACAGTTAGTGTCGTCTATTAGATTGAGTTCCATCTTTTTAACCTAGGGTCACGTCGAATCCGATACGGGTCAAATGAGCAATATGTGTACCACATACCGCTTGACCATGATTACCTCGCCGAATTGTGAAATTCGAGATGAGGCTGGCCTCTTGAACAACACCAATGACATCTATCAATAGTGACATGACATAAGAAAAGCTGAAAGTACTAACATATGGTACTTCAGCTTACCGCAAAATGCACCCTTCCCAAGACTTCCGAGTTGGTTGAGAGGGACAAAGCAATTTCTAGGCATGGAAGCCGTGTCATGGCACTACATAAACGGTGCCACTATTAGGTATTTGCCAGAGGCTCAAAAGAATACCACCTCTTCGATGTGAGTAGTTCTCTCTAGAATCAACTCATAATCATGATTCGAATATGCTTTGTTGGCGACCTTGATTCGGGCCTTTGAGACCTGATACACCCTTCCTTTTTCCAAACGTGAGAATAGCTCATCTACTACGGTGTTGAAGGCAGTAGCCATGATCTTGCCACTTTGGTCTAAAAACACTACGCTAAACAGCTTGCCATCGCTCGTTTCCTTGGACCAGTTTTTGATATCGCTTTTCTGAACTACTCGAGCTTTGATGGTCCAGTTGATCCTATATGGATTCAACTCCTCAATAGGAATGATTGGTAAAGATCGCACGTTCTCGTATTTTCGCTGACTATTGAACAGAGGGTGGTTTTGTCGTTGCTGGACACCGATGTCTGTCTCACCACCCAGGGAAGCTGCAACAGACGCGTGCTCCAAGACTATGCTGCCGGCGTCGTCCAAAGCTGTAGGTATGCCAATTTTCTTGTCCGGATTACCAAGAATACGGATGCTGAGCAAAATCACCAATCTGTATATAACAATAACTTCCATGTGCAATTAGGATAATCAAAAACAGGAGGTACATACCGCCTATTCTGTACAATGTTTGATGTCCATCTTTCGATAACTGCAACAGTGAAATCCCGAATATCCTCTGCCTCGACAAGAACATTACAGTGCGTGGCTAGCATTCCTTGAATGAAGTATGTTCCATCAGATATAATCAGTCGATAACGTTCACTATTCCCTCTGACCACCTTCTTTACCAATAGAAATTGAACCACATATTCTTCCTTCCAATTTGGTTCTTTAACACTGGAAGACAGAGGTAGATGTGCACAACAGCCGGTACTAAGCTGAAAAGACGACATTGATGGATTGGAGGAGCTAATACTGGTGAAATGAGTCATCATGATCTCTATCTGGAATCATCAAATACTGATTAATGTCTCAATCAATGTTTTGTCAAGCCCCTAACTTATAAAATCCAATCAATAAACAAACTTAGCTCAATTCGATGACTATAATTTGTTGCTAAAATAGCAGGGTTTGAGGCTTAATGATTAGCTATCTATTTGGTAATGAGTAATATGGGAATTGCATTACAATCTTTGTGGCTGGGTTTCCGTCGGACTTCGAGGGTTGGTACGCTAACATTACATTGATTCTCTGATTTTAGCTTTTCCGACCACCGCCTTGCGTAAGTACCGGCGGAAACAGGACTTAACTACATTACATTATCGAATATTTGACCCTGAATGACTATTGTCAGTGTTTCTTATAGTGCCAAGTGCTCCCTTGACAACCTCCTAATGCGGGACATTGATTAATTATGGATGTAGTAAATAGAAATAAATATGCATGTGTCGGGTGCAGAATAGTTATGACGAGTAACGAGCAATAATAATGATAGGTATCGTTGGGATGGATATTAGTTAAAATCATCATTAGCGATTGAGTTAGTTAATTTTCAATAAGTTGTGAATTTTCAAAAAAATCTTCCCGGTAGCATAGTTTGTTTTGTAGCGTCCCGCCCATGCTTAAGCAACGATGCGACCGTGTTGCCACCCGTTCCCAGTGTATTCCCTCGTGCTGCATCCTTCTGGAGGCGTGACCACATACTGGCAATGGGGCAGCCTGGAGCCGATTGTGTATGCGCCATAGTGACAGTATAACGGCAAGCAATTTTTATGTGTTCTGTCCGGAGCTTCTGTAGTGCCGCGACAACTGCATTGAACGGATCATGAAGAATAGATTCTTCCTTTGCAAGCTCACGGATGGGCCGGGAGGAGGACGACAGGGAAATGAGGTAGTCACGGTGCTTTTTGGGCATGTATAACCGCATCTTCTCCATGAATTGACCGTGGTGATCCTTCGTTTCGGAGTTCCTGAGCGGAATAGTCTTGTGATCGACGCCAAGAAAAGCGTCGAGTGCGTGCATAACGCTACTCTGACCAGCGGAAGGACCGCTTCGCAGTAGTTTATGATCATCGGGGATGCCCTCATATTTCCAAGAGGGTCCATCGCTCCCACTACCGCTATACCAGGGTCGGATCTGCCAGTAAAAAACGTGTGGATCACATGTCGGACGGACAGACTGGATGATTTCGTTAATATTGTTGATTATCCCCGTAAGGTGGACAAGGTCTCGAGAAACCTTGCCTACTGCGGTATAGTCACCTGCGTTGGGCGATAACTGACTGTATTCATCAAGGACTCGTAGCATTTCAACACCAACAAGCTCAGCTCTAGCTGATGCAAGATAAAAGTTGGCTTCATCCTCTGTCCCTGAAAAGAGATGGCGAAAGCGAATATTCGTCAGTGAAAGGGGCTCGAATGGATTTACAAGCTCGTAATTCCATAGAACGGTATCGGCGAACGTGAGTACTGGAGCTATCCCAAGCAATTGGGACACCTCAACAAGTGGCACGGTGATCGATTTTGGAATGACAACGACTTTGGGTGGGGCAGGAAATATTGGGACCGAATGGACGTAGAGATGGAGGAGCCATGAAAGGACGTAATGGGCTCTTTGTAAGAATCGAAGGTTTGATTTGACTTCATCTACTGAAAGCATTGGCCACTTGAAATACCGGTGATGAGAACCTCCATAAACCTGAAATTAGGAAGATACTTACTAAGTCTATGTCGTCTCGCCATGCCTGGCCAAATTCACGTTTGCTTTTAGCTTCACTAGAATCGTCGTCACCGAGACACAAGCTACCTGCAGCAGCAGAAAGACTATCTTCCCAAAGATCGAAGGAGGGTGGTAGACGTGAAAGGGGAGTTGGAGGGAAAAAACCAGTGTGAAGGTCAATGTCGAAGTCATCAAGCGAGCGACGATCTGGCAGCGAAAGGCGAGGGGCATGAGGAAAGTAGAAGTTATACAGGGAGAAAACAGCATCAATGAGGGTGCCGACTGCGTGAGGAGGGGAGAGGTGTGGTTGGAAAAAAGTCATGGTCAAAAGAGGGGAAAAAGAGCAAGGCACGTCTGGAATCTTGAAGGTTGAAATCTGGCGGTCCTTTAAATGAGATTTGACCACGCCACTGATTACAAGTACAAAATACATATCGCTGCAGAAACGTTAAGGACGCGGTTCGGGAGGGAAGCGAACTGGGCCGATCGTGATCCAGGCTCGTTCCTGTTCGGAGGAAAATCTCCCAGTGTATTTGTGATGAGACAGTATTAGGGTAAGCAGTACATGATTAGTTCCGTTTGAGCTCATCGGTTGGCAAAGAATATGATTGAAGGGAATATCTGAGATCTAAAATCGTGGGCGTACTAAGTAAATAGTTACATAATCAATTTTTGCGCGGAGTCACAACGGATTCCGCTACCGCTGCACAATTAAGCCTGTGTATCATCAACTTGGTCTGATCAAATGTCTCCTCAAACATAATCAGCGTTTTAAGGATCAGATATGGATGTAAGGCCTGGCTATGTTCCTCTGGTAAGGCTGTACAAGACTCGACAAACGTTAGCCGAATATACGTAAGTACAACGCTTTTCGCAATCTTGTAAATAAATTTCAGGGTCGATGTTCCATTAGTGTTACATGCTCCTTTCTGGTATGCAATCCATCAAATGACACATTTCAGGAACAAACAGAAATTTACATGAAACGCCTGGAATACAGTTTCAACATGGAATCTTCATTTCATCTCATCCAGAAGCTGCAAAATACTTTAAAGCTACACGTTGACTCTCAGAGCTCGAGAAAATGGCATCACCTGACGCTTCAGACGTGGAACAGAACAAACAATCTTATCAAGCTGGATTCTAAAAAAGGTATAACAAAAGGTGAACAAGAATCAGAAAGGATGCTCCTCATCCCTCCACTTCAACGGGGCAGCATCACCATCAGCATGGTCTTGTAAACCACACTTACGCCGTACTACTTCAAGAACCTTTTCCTTGACGCCCGACTTACCCTGTCTCGAATAGACAAGCCGAGAGATTAGCTCTCCAAGCTGAAGGCCTGGGACGTCGTCAGTCCGAGAAGTAACGATAACTTCACGGATTTCAGCCTCGGTGGGAAGTGCAAATTGTGACAGCGGAGGCACTTCAGCTACTACAGGAACTTCGAGTTTGGGTGCCGTTCTCAGGTATTCTGAGGTTGGGTCAAAGAAACGGTCAATGAGGTGATCAGTAACCTCATTTAAATTTGCCGGCTGCCAACAGGGTCGTCTATCTGACCTTTCAATGACAACTGCCTTCACACCAGTGTTGAAATCAGGAGTTGCTTGATTCTGTAATCACAGGATGAATAAGAAGAGTAATCTGATTCCAAGGGCTCGGACTCACGCAAAATGCTGTAGCTATTTTCAACTCCATGTCGAGTGCTTCAAGTAGATTCTTCTTTTTGCCGATTCTAATGGCTTTCAGAGCAACTTTGAGGCTGGTCGGGCTCCGATCTTCCAACTTGGCCAAAGTACTGATAGCAAATTCCCGTATAATTGAGTCTTGATGGGCAGTTAGAGATCGCAACCTGGTAATTATTTCTTCAACTGTATTGCAGCCAAAGGCGAAGTCGAGAGCCACGCGAACAGTACCAATCAAAGGTGTAGGTGGTTCTTCCGGTTGACGCTCTGAGGAAAATTCCTCGATTGTTTGATCAATCACAGAGGGATGTGGCTTGTCGAGCGCTGATAACCGATCAATGAGCACTGGGATTCTCCTTGATGGGATGTAATGCGTCGCGCATCCTAGTTCACTGCAAAGTGAGGTCATCACTAGATCTCCATTTGGAGAACAAACCCTAGGATACTCACAACACCGCCCGACCACGCAGACTGTCTGAAGTCAGAGCGAGGTAAGTGCCTAGTTCACCATCCAGATGTGATAGGAAATAACTTGCGCCCACGTCGGGGCAATAGCCGATCTTCGTTTCAGGCATCCCGAACGATGTATTTTCCGTAGCAATCCTGAATGGTGCATTTGCACTTAGTCCCACCCCTCCACCCACTGTAGTCGAGCAGTTAGGCCAAACTTACGCTGCAGAAATCTATACATACATGTAATTCCGTCCATTATAACAACATAGGGTTTCTTCAAAGCTGCCAGAATATAGTCTATCTCAAACCTGAATATCAACCAGTCAGGTTGGTGCTCAATAATCGACCCTAAACAGATGACACACTCGTGCTTGAAGAAGTCAATTGCTTTCTGACGGTGGGTTGGGTCGACAGCATTCTCCATAACATCTGCGGGTAAAGGTTCAACATCACGGTAGAATTAAAATGATCACACTAACATCTCACATCACCTCCCGAACAAAAGGCACGCCCAACACCTGTTCCAACTATTGTGCCGCAGAGATCGGATGAACTCCATTCCTAGTGATGTTTCAAGTCAGGAAATTAGGATAAATCAACATGACACTGGAGTATACTTCAATTTTGGGGCGAAGCAGGGTGAGCATATTTTCATTGAGTGCATTGAGCTTGGGTTCACGATTGAGGATAAATTTCCTCAAACTCTGATGACTTTCAAAGAGAACAGTCTGCTCCTAGATACAAATAGATAAAAAGAGACGAAGAGGGATTGGAACTCACCTCAGCAGCGATGGTGGGCATCATATGTTGAGCAATGGTTTGCATCCTCCGGGCAGCACAAAGACCACTTCGAGTCATTGAGAAGGTTGTAGTCAGCATGAGAAAGAGTTACCTTGCTGCAGCGATAATGGGACAGGCAATGTGCGAATCCAGAAACCTCTATCACATGACATCCCTTTTTTTTTTACAACGTTTATATTCCGCAACAAGCAAACAAGCAAACTAGTGCTAAGACGCGGAGGGCCTAAAATAGGACCCAATGTCCAGGATGTGTCTACAGGAGGCATGTAGCCAATGGAGGAAGGTGTGGGCGGAGTTTGGTATTAGATAGGTAGAGTAGCGGTATGTTCCTTCGAACATGACATTGTCATGAATGGCAGTGATGGCTGTTGAAAAGCAAAGAAAGTAAAAACGGCACGAAGATATCAGTATCCAGGTCTCCCATCCAATCAGATAAGTCTTTCCCCCACACCGGCGAGCCACAGAAACTCGGTGTAGGCGCGATAGCGCTGTATTCCTACAGTCACTTCTCCCCCATGAGATATCTCTTCCCAGTCCTACGAGTTCCCCCAAGCTCGATTATCGGTACGTTTTGCTGTCGGTGCATCGTGGTCCTATGGTCGGCGGAGGTTGGGGGTTGATAGTTAGAAGTTGGTACTGAAGGCAGCTGTGTCATGAGTAGAAAGCAACTGGATGTTGCTGGTGGCGGAACAACATGGTCTGAGGCTGAGGTTAGTCGGCAGGGTGGGCAGCGGGTGGGATGCCAGCAGACAAGTGGACAGTTTTTGGGACACAGAGCTAGGTGTTAAGCTAGTCTGATTGATCGGCGGTTGCGATGAGGCGAGGTCGACTTGATGAAGGGAAGCGAATGTGAGAGCTCGGGGCTCTCTGTGCGGTACTTACCCCACAGAGCCGTGGGAAAAACTAGGTGGTTTGGTCCTGGCCACTGTAGCAAGGTTTGTTTTTCTAAAAATTCATCTCCATTCAACCATCTGCAACTGCTGATAACGCATTCCACATCCACATCTGCCGTTATCATTCGATCAGTCCCATCTGCATGTCATCGTACTCAAAACTTGGTCTCCCATCGTGCTGATGCCTCGGCGGCAGCAGTAGTGGCAGTAGGTATCATCTCAATACAATACAGAAGTCCAACTTTGCATTTCGAATCAGCATGGACAACCCTAGTTGAGGCTGGAGGTACTATGGAGGGGTTGAGGGCTCCAAAGTACCAGCTACGTATGATCATTTTACTTATGTCCTGTATCCTAGTTTTTGAATGATCGATACATTGGCGGGGCATTTCTGTAAGTACGTCTACTGATGACGACGACGACTGAACCATGTTGCTTACAGGCTCATCTCGTTGGAACTGGAGCTAAGAAGCTTACCCAGCTCTATACTACTATCGTTGCCGAAGGCTCTTCTGGTAACGCTCCCACAGCCCAGACTCTCTTTCTACATCCCTTTTTTCGAACTTATTACCTCTGGTTTCCTATCTCCACAATCTCCCCCTACCATCAAGACATCTTTCACATCCTGCAGCACCTGCCATCATGACGGAAGCCCAGAAGGGTAACACCAATATGTGAGGTAATTGGAATGTCAAATGTCTCGAGGGGCAAGGTAAAAGGCTCGCGTAGCGAGCCGACACAACGGACCCCATTTCGATTGGAGTTTGGTCAATGGGTCGGGACCCTCTTGGTTGTGGCTGAGGTATGTTATATTCATCATGAATGTGTCTATTTCTCTGAGGGTATATCTATCTATATGACAGTAGTGTAGATGGCTCTGTATCTATACCTATAGGGCTATAGCTACCATATTGTTGTTCATATAAGCTATAGTAGTGATAATGTAATTGTCTCCCACCTCAGATGTCATACAGTAGATGGCTGAGGGAACTCCACCTGCTTAAATACACCCTCCACAACCTTACTCTGGCAGGTACCTGACCAGTCCAACCACAGAGTAGAGAATGTAATTGTCTGGTAAGTACCTGGTCAGTCAATGATGTCATAAGGATGCAGTTGTCATTTCAATACTACCCTGTAAACTATCCTGAGGGTATGCCTCTACCCTTACCCCACCCTTACCCTTGCCCTAGAGATATATACCTCTGGTGGGCCCTAGTTACGACTGCCTATTACTGCCACTATGCTTGTGCTCTACTGCTGGCCATTACTTCTACCTTCACCTCAACCATTAATTCTGCCTACACCTTTCTCCCTTGGCTACATGACTTCTGTAGACATGCCCTGGACTCTGGATCCCATTTTAGGCCCTCCATGGTGGAATATAAATGAATGCTGAGTAAATGCTGAATAAAAAGAAATATCAGGTGACGTGTATTGGCAGTTCGTGGGACTTTCTTTGTCAAGCTGTATAGTTCAGCTACATAATCTCAACCATACTGTTAGGATTATCATTCCTCAAGACCTATGACCCCGTCTACCACGTACGTTTTTTTTCTTTGTATCAATGTACTGAAGCTTACATAGGAGCAGCGTCCCAAGTGCCTCGGTCAGTCATGAACCATCGATATCGCTACGACGTGATTGAGGATTGAATTCTTGTACAGACGATTGAAGTCCCAGAGACTCTCCTCAAAAAGCGCAAGCAAAACGACAAGGCCCGAGAGGAGCGCCTTGCAACGATAGCGGCCAATCGTAAGGTTAGTCCAACTTGAAATTTTGAGCCTTCATATCTTAGATATCGGATGCATAACTTCATTTCGACACTTGGCTAGTGGAGCTACTTCACGATGTTGCTGTCAAATCCATCTTTCGGGACTGACTTTGAAATGCTCTCGCGTTGAGATTTAAAGTGAGATTGTGGATACTTACAATCTACTCAGGCCTCACAAGGGAAGCGCAAGGTCATTTTCAAGCGTGCCGAGTCTTATGTAAAGGAGTATCTTGCTAGGGAGAGAGAGGAGATCCGTCTGAAGCGTGTTGCTCGTGCATCCGGTAACTTTTATGTACCTGCTCAACCTAAAGTTTATTTTGTCATCCGCATTCGTGGGTAAGCTTGTCTTCCTCTATTTCTTACTGAATCGACCTTGACTTCGGTAGTGTGAATGAGATTGCTCCGAAACCCCGCAAGATTCTCCAACTCCTTCGCCTCTTGCAAATTAACAATGGTGTTTTTGTCAAGGCTACGAGGGCTACTCAGCAGATGTTGCGTCTCATTGAACCCTATGTGACATATGGGTGAGTTCCGGATATAACTTTTGGGGTCAATCGTACAGCTGATGCTCTTTCGCAGCGAGCCAAATTTGAAATCCATCCGTGAATTGATTTATAAGCGAGGTTACGGCAAGGTCGACAAGCAGCGTATTCCCCTCGTCAACAACAATATCATTGAGGAATCTCTTGGCAAGTTCGATATCCTCTGCGTTGAGGACCTCGTGCACGAAATTGCTACTGTTGGCCCTAACTTTAAGCAGGTTAGTATTATTTTCGTTACAACAATCTAGTATATTGCTGTTAACAATTTTTAAAATAGGCTTCAAACTTCCTGTGGCCCTTTAAGTTATCCAACCCCACTGGTGGCTGGAGGAAACGCAAATTTAACCATTACGTCCAGGGTGGTGACTTTGGTGACCGGGAAACAAGCATCAATAAGCTCATTCGGCAAATGAACTAGACATTTGTCAATCTGTAAGGAGACTTTTGGGGACTGGCTAGAGGGGTCAGATAAATTCCCATATGATCATTCTAAGCTTGTTTCATGTCGTATGTTTTATGAATAGTAGGTACATCATCTACAAAGTGCTCGATTCCTAGTATCCTAGTGAGGATTTTCCCTGAATGTCTTCGTGTTACTAGAAGTGTCGTCTAATACGACAAATCTACTGTAAGTGTCCATAAATAATATATTAGTTCTCAGTTTTCTCCTTGAGAGGTTTGGTTCTGTATCCCACTATTTGTGCTACAATGGTATCCGCTGCCGAACAACTTTTTAGGTCAAATGCCCAGTGGGCGACAGTTGTTACGCAGAAGGACGTCGACTTTTTCTTGGAATCGGCGAAAGGCCAAAGACCCCAGGTATGTACTCAAATTCGACAGTGGGTCTAGATTGACGTCTAGTCAACTTTCAGACCCTTTGGATTGGATGTGCGGATTCCCGGGTCCCAGAATCCGTTATTACTGCCTCCAAGCCTGGTGACATCTTCGTTCACAGAAATATTGCCAAGTGAGCTTCCCTCATCAGTTTACATGATTTGCCCTCTCATACTATCGACAGTCAATTCTTTCCGGATGATGTTAATGCTCTGGCAGTCTTGGACTATGCCGTTAATTTTCTAGGCGTCGAACACGGTATATAGAATTTTTTGTCCCGTTCTCAATGATTTTTTGCTCATTGTCGATATATGGATCCACAGTCGTTGTCGTCGGCCATAGTGAATGTGGTGGTGCAGCAGCTTCCTTAAATGCCGTACAGAGGGAGGATTTTGATCTCAATGGTCCAGTGATCACTATCCCGTCACTTCCGCCATCGGCAGCCCTTAATCGCTGGCTCGAGCCCCTGACAAGATTGGCAGGCAAGTTGGATATCCGAGCCACATCTCGCGACAAGGCACTTCCTCTTGTTGTTTCGGAGAACGTCAAGATGCAGATCGATAACCTTTGCCAGACCCAGACGATCAGAGACGCATGGACAGTGGGTACTCCTAAAGGCCAGAACGTCTATCTTCACGGTTACGTTTATGATCTTGCAACTGGTCATTTGCAAGATCTGGGGATCACCAGGGGCCCCAAATAAATCGAAGTAGTTTTGAACTATCATCATATAAAAGATGTAACTTCGTGGAAATAAATGGTACATGCTGATGATCGAGAAAGCCTCCCAAGGTCATTTCTGACCACCTTGCAAGTGGAAGGCTCCTGTTAGCCTCTCCCCTTTACACAACTATATCTGCCCCAAGCTGTGATGTTCGCTCGGCCGGAACGTCTGTTAGTCCAGATCGCATCTTACAACACAAACCTACAAGGCACAGCAGGCCTTCCACAGGACCTCGTGGACTGGCTTGCTCCAACACTCCAGGTTTCCCATTTCCTCGCAAAGGAGAGACGAGCGCCTGATATTGTGGCTGTCGGATTTCAGGAGCTTTTGCCTCTCCATCTCGGGCGTAGGTTTCCTGACACGTCGCTCAGAATGCTTTTTGAAATTCCCACATCTTCCAGTTTCTGGACTATCCAAGTCCGTGATTGAACATAGGAATGCTCTTATCCTTTCGCAGATCGAAGAGCACTCGCCAAACAAGGAGAAGTACTCTCTCATCGCGAAGGTGGTAAATGTGGGTGTTGCGCTCCTCGTATATGGGCGGGACGATGGTATCGCACGAAAGATTTATAACGTGCAAACGCAATGGACGTCGTTTGGACCTCTCTACATGGGGAATAAGGGAGCTGTTGGTGTAAGATTTAGGATTTGTGAATCAGATGGAGATGCCGGAGAGACTTACACGTATGGTTCTGACTGAACATGTAGGATGTAGCGCTGACTATTGCTTGAAAAAGGTTCGTCAATGCCCACTTGACAGCCCATGATCATAAGGTAGCGTGTCGGAACGCAGATTATGACTGGATTGTCCGTTCGCTAGTGTTTCCCCCAGTTATGCCAGAGGACAGCTTCAGCACAATATATGACACCTCCCACTTGTTTTTCCTGGGAGATCTCAACTACAGACTGGAATTACCGGTTGCGCATCCTCACTATGTCGATAGCAAAGGTCCTGGATTCTCCGAGGTGCTATCGTCGGAAAAGATGCGCGAGGACCTCAAGGAATATGACCAGCTCACAATGGAGAAACGCAAGGGAAACGTTTTTGTTGGCTTACACGAAGGTGAATTCTGGAAGTTCAAGTGCAGTTACAAATATCAACTTGGCCATGTTGATAGATACAGGTAGGTAACAAAGCTGTAACTTCGTCCTTGGCTGATTCTGACGCCTGGTTTTCTGTAGTTCGAAACGGATGCCTTCTTGGACAGATCGAGTTCTCTACGCTACCTATTCTGACTCTTCTGAAAATGGTGCTCGAAGCAACATTATGAATGTGTTGTACACTTCAATACCCTCTTATACTACCTCTGATCATGTAAGGTTCCGTTCCTTAACACCAGGACAGTATTCTCATCCTGAATCTAGAAACCTATCGTGTCCCTTCTTTTAATGCCGCCATCTGCAACTAAACATATATATACTCCAAAAATTCAACTTCCCGTATCATATTGTCCTAGACCTGATCCTAATGCTGTTTTCAAGAAATACTTCGGTCGGTGCCTAGACCGTATCATTGGCTTCATCTGGTGGATGCTTACATTACTTGGAGCCGGTTCAGGAGTTGTGGGGGTCTTCAACTTTATTGTCGGACTTGGAGCCTGGACTTGGTTCAAGAGTCAGTCACCATCTAACAGCAGCGTTTGAATGAGAATCACATATGTTAAATATATGTATTTCTTGATGATGAATAAACATTGGTGTAAATATAGGCTTGCACTGTATTATATAATACCATGATTTTAAGTGGGCTGCACTGTTCTCATTTGCTATCATGGCTGTTCTTGCGTCGTGAGTTCTTTTATCCAATGTGTTGCACTGAGACTCATAGAACTATCTAGAATACTACCTGAGCCTATCTATGCACCTGCTCTTTTAGACGACGAGAGCGAGGCTCAACGTCCAGCTCTGACTCAAGTAATCGTTACACGACCTGTAGTTCCTCCCTACGGACAACGGCGAGGTTGGAAGCCATCATCACAAGATGATTTTGGTGTGTGTCTAGTCGCAATTTGTTGAATTGTCTAACCAGATTTTCAGGTGATGGGGGTTCATTTCCTGAATGCCATGTTGCTCAGTACCCGTTAGGTATGGGCAAGCAAAAGGTGTGTTTAGCTTGGCGTAATCTGAACACTAATATATTTCTTCTAGGCTTCTTCTGGAAACACACTTGCCCTACAAGTAGATAGTGATGGAAACGTACGTTACGATGCTATCGCCCATCAAGGTCAACGTGCTGGGAAGATTGTTCAGTCGGAATTCAAAGACCTAGTTCCACTTGCTCATCGCAAGGATTTGAACGATGAGCAACGGGATATGGCGAGGCCGACAGAGGAGGAGGTCCAGGAAACAGCTGAACGGACGAAGGCTGCGTTAGAAAAGTTGGTGAACGGCAAAATCAAGGCAGCACAACCCAAAAATGTACCCGAAGGCCAAGGGAAGACGAGTTTTGTGCGATATACTCCTGGACAGCAGGGGAATGGTGGTGCTCTCAAGCAGCGCATCATCAAAATGACTGAGGTCGCAGAAGATCCGCTGGAGCCACCACGGTTCAAGCACAAGAAAATCCCTCGTGGCCCACCAAGTCCTCCTCCACCTGTTTTACGGAGTCCACCGCGAAAAGCGACGGCAGCAGAACAGAAGGAATGGATGATTCCTCCTTGCATATCGAACTGGAAAAACAACAAGGGGTTCACAATTCCTCTCGACAAACGTCTCGCTGCTGATGGCCGTGGTCTTCAAGATGTGAGTCATTGCTTCTGGCTTTGTTACTTGTTAACACCACCTACTCAGGTTTACATCAACGACAGATTTGCGAAAGTATCTGAGGCATTGTATGTCGCCGACCGTCTTGCCCGAGACGAAGTTCATCAACGCACTCTTATGCAACAGAAACTGGCGCAGAAGGAGAAAGAAGCCAAAGAGGAACACCTACGCAGGTTGGCTCAACGAGCGCGTGAGGAACGCAGTGGTGTCGCACCCAAACCTTCTGCTTTGAGTCAAGCTGCCATGAAATCATCATTGGCAGCGTATGGAAGTGATGGGTCGGGTAGCGAAGTTGAATCAGGTTCCGAGTCGGATGATGATGCCAAGGATGAGAATGCACGCAAGATTCGTGACCAAATGAGGGCCGAGAAGAGGAGGGAACGCGAACGCGAAATGCGTATGAACAATATGGGACAAGAACAGCGGGCAAAGATGCTAGCCCGGCAACAAAATCGCGACATATCTGAAAAGATTGCACTTGGCCTCGCGAAGCCGACATTATCAAAGGAATCAATGCTGGATTCACGCCTCTTCAACCAAGAATCCTTATCGGCCTCCTTTGCAGATGAAGATTCCTATAACCTGTACGATCGCCCTCTCTTCCATGGGTCTACTGCTGCTGCTGCCATCTACAAAGCCAGGGGAAACATTGACGAAGGAAATGATGACTCGTTCGGTGGGGGTACCGAGGAGGGTATTGGGAAAGCCCTCGACAATGACCGGTTCGGTATCGGACGCCCCAAAGTTGGATTTGAAGGTGCTAGCGAGCAGGAAGTCCGTGAAGGACCTGTGCAATTCGAGAAAGATACAAGTGATGTCTTTGGTCTGAATCAATTCTTAGACGAGGCCAAGACCGGGAAAAAACGAGGTCTGGATCAGGAAGTGTGAGTATCAGTTCTTGCAATTAAATTGAGTATTAACATTCTATGCTAGTGGTGGTTCGCGAAAAAGACAACAGCTTGACAAAGCCAATGATCTGGAGTAGTTTACCTTCTGTTGGTTTTGCATACCCTATTATTTTGATTCTGTGTATCATCTGCGTGCCTTCAGTTTCATAGTGTATATTTGTACTCTAAATGGACCGTGGTAACATGAGATGAGATACCGTGAGAGAAAGACCCTTACTGTGACTGGAAGCTTCGTCGAAATTTTGAACGTCACTGAAGTTTTGTCCATTCATCTTTTAATCGTTGGCATGTCGGAACGAGATGTAGGGAGCTCATTTGTAACACCGTCTGGACCTTCTGGTGTGCGAACAACCCTCAAATACATTGGAATACCCACATCTTGGTTTGACAAACGGCCGAAACTTCCTTCGCGTAATTGGCTCATCTTCATTGGTGTTGCCTCGTCTATAACTAGCTACTATATCTATGACCGCAGACAATGCAAGCAAATACGACAGGAGTATATTGACAAGGTCAAGAGTCTTGCCGAATTACCATCCAGCCCTTTAGACAAACCTCGGAAAGTGACCGTGTATGGTAGTAAATGGCCAGGAGATGATGACTATGACCAGAGTTTAAGATATTTCAGAAAATATGTCAAGGTATGTTGGAGGCAAATTCTCTCTCCTGTCTTGTCATTAATGATGAATGTTCTAGCCGATTCTTATCGCGGCTGCTGTAGACTATGAGATGATTGGATCGAAACGACTCGGAGAGCTGTCAAGTCGCGTCGCAGATGACATCCGGCGCCGCCGACGGATGGACCTCGGTATTGACAAAGAAACTGAATTGAGCAAAGCTCTTCCGACATATGAACCACTCACACAAACACGACAGCGCGAGCTCGAAGGTGGGATTGTCATTGTGGGACGTCCCACATGGAAGGAGTTTTTACATGGCCTGCACCGTGGATGGACTGAAGGCTTGCAGAAAGTTGACGAAGACGAGATATTGGCTCGGGAATTTGAAGTTGATGGTGTGTTTGACGAGCCTGAGAAGCCAAAAATTGAAGCTGAAAGCACGCTCTCACGGACACTGATTTCTTCACCGGTATGGCTGCCCAATCAACTTGATTCACAACAACAAACAGGCTCTTCATCACCTCAGACCCTGAACGCCTCCCCTCCATCTGAAATTCCTCCCCTCCCCCCTATTCTCTTGGTGCCTTTTACCGATTATATCGGTTTTACTCAGATCCCTCTCATGCTTTGGGGTTTTTTCAATCAACGTCATAAAGTACGCTCTGGCTCCGAAGCAGCTTACAATCTCATCATGAAGAACACTCGGCCTATCACCCTTCCAAGTCATGTCTTGGGAGATTCTGGAACCGAAAGCCGACTTGGCACTGTGCAAGGAGACCTGGAATTTGATATACAGGCTGATGCTTACATCAAAATTAATAATATTCCCCATGACATAAACAAAGCCAGGAAACAATACTACGAAGAATTGTCGAAGAAACTGGAGACTGCGAGGGCATTGGCTCATGGAATTCGAGAACCTACTCCAGAAGAGCTGAGCAACCCTCCCCCGACCGAAGTTGAACTTCGACAGGAGAGACTTAACAAAGAACGACGATGGCGGAACGACCTTGCGGGCTGGAACATCGTCAAACCCGGCTCTTCGGTAGCCTGGAATCACCGTCTTTCTTTTGCCATTCAAATTTTCACCACCCCTTCTTCAGAGCATGAATTTGATGACTGACGAACACCACTATTACAGTAACATATTAAGTCTCTAACTGTGTTACCGTTATCATGAATAATATCGTGTAGAGCCTAATCGGTTTCCACGAAACCGCTACACAGCCACTCATCTAACTCCGCAAATTCATCATCCTCCGCAACATGATTTTCATGGTCTGGGACAGCCGATAGAGGTCCTGTACCCAAAACCGAAAATCCCTGGACTGAAAAATTCACAGACTCAGGTTGTGTCGCAGGTAGTCTGGCATCGCCGATGAAAGAATCCACAATTTTGGGAACAGGTGTCCGCGATGAAACTTCCCAATTATGGTTATCAGGGAGAAGGGACAATGGCTGCTCAGGATCAGTCCCATCAAGACAAATCGAATTTACATTGAACTCACATACCTTATCACGTGCTGGATGCATACGAGAGCGTTTACGAGATAGATCCACATCTGGACCTGAATAGTAGACTTCTCTACTTTCTGATTCTGAAGAATGATTCGGGGAAACAGCATTTTTGTTACAGCTAGTTGACTTCCTGCTACACAAGAGATCTTCAACACTGGGAAGGTCCTCGTCGAGATTGTCATTTATAGCATTGCAAGGTATTGTATGTTGAAGCTCAACTTCGGTGAATTGTATCTGAAACATTTCTTTCGTTTTGCGTTTGAGACTACCACGTTCAATAAGTCCAGGCGTGAGTCTTGCTTGTTCCATTTTGAGGCTGTTTTGTATGTCCGTTTGACAATGGAGCTTTTCCAGACCCGACAATTGTTGTTGGGAAGAGTTTTGATCAGTGAATTTTTGCCTCGAAGCATCGTCATTCTTTGAATTCTTGTCCCCTTTCTCGTTTCTCCTTCGATTGACCTTCAGACGAGATCGGCCTTGCCGACAGCTGTGCTAGTTGATCGCATTCTCGAAATATCGAAACAAAGATGCACACACCAGAGATGCAGGCATCTATTTCTGCCCGCGCAAGCGTGATCGCATCTGTTCTTAGTCAGCGTTAAGAGCCATCAAATGACTAAACGGCATAACTGATATTTGCCGCTTGGCAGTTGCACTGAACGTTTTGAGTCTTCGGAATGGCCAAGGGCTGATCTCTTCTTCTGTGCAGCTGTGAAGTAATTCTCAGCTTAGATTCATGATTGCACAAGTACACATACCTTGAATTTCACCTGTGACCTGGACAACATCTGAATTTTCGCTGAAGTCTATTTCCCAGAATTTGGGATCATTCTCAAATTCTTGCAAATCCAAAGCCTTTTTAGAGTAACTCAGTCAGTAAATGGTTTTTTCATCCTGCTCAACGCACCAACGATGCAATGGGACGAGTATCAAGCGTGGGGTATTCATTTAGTGGTACATTCGGTATGACTGCGTGCTTGATGAAGTTCCCTACAAAACATTCCTTGGAAGAGTATTAGCTTTCCATGTGTCCAGGAGATATAAGACGTACAGATGCAATTAAAACTACAATATTTTGGCTGGGTTTTGTGAGCTGGGCGGTAACGATAAACTTTCTTGCCTTCTTGAGAGCCTGAGTTCTATATTTATTCAGCTGTTTAGCGCTCATTAGAGGTGTGGCACATCCACTAACGGCGTTCGGCGAAAATCGACCAAGTGAAAATCTGAGGTGATTGTCAAAATTGTAGTCATGTCATAGTATCGTGAATTTCTCTTGGTTGCAATCGCTTGGTTTGCTAGATTGCATTCGATTGAAATTTCGACATAAATAGATTTTTTCTCTCTATCGAATGCCACAGAAACTTGTTTGACACTTAAGCAGTACTGTGGAACGTTCGCAAGTGAAGCGAGAATCTCATGACCGAACGGATTTTGTCGATTGAGTAGCTGGTAGTTGAGTTGAATATGATTCATAGGATCATGTACAAGCTGAACATACAAGTTCAATACGAGCAGGTGGTTGTTGACGAAGTTGATCCAGTGTAGTTATCCCGTTTTCGGCAAGTATCTGGCTGAATGAGCAAGCAAACCTTCACCAAATAGAATTCTACTTACTTTCAACCTTCAGGCAGCATCTACGTCCTATCCAAACTTTGAGGTGAAAGAAAAACTCACGACTTTTCGCCAATCTGGTCAATCTGTCTGAGTACTGTCGGCCTGTCTTCCCAGGCTTTGGCAACCAAACATCGAGCGCTGGAGAAAAGAGGCTTAGAAGGGCACAAGCAGCCATAAACACTGATTTGTTCACATCTCAAGTCCATGTAAAAGCTGAGTTCCGAGCTTCTTCGTGATTGCGAGCTCAACCACCACTATTTTGTCCATTACCTCCAATCCAGAAATAGGCAAAATATGCTCACCCTTGGCCAGCTTCGGTGCATGCTTGAAGACAATGAGAGCATCAAACTGCGGTTGTGACTCTCCTTTCCGCATCTCCGCGGCATTCAGTGGAATGTTTCCGAGAATGGCCTATGAACTGTGTTAGTCACCGCATGTGCACCTGACCGTGTCCTGACCTGGAGAAGGAGGAATACTTTATCACGCACACTATCGACCTTCGAGATTGAGAAGCGGATGTCATTATGAATGCGTAATTCGTTGTATACCTGCACTTAATAAAAAGAGATGAAATAGCCTTTCATTTGATAATGACCGTACAGTTTTTTCAGAGGCTCTCAGCCGAAGCATGGAGAACCTAAAGAAATCACGCTCAGGAATTGATTCGGATATCAATCGTAAGAGAAGGTACTCCTCAGCACCAGCTATAGCTTCTAGCTGTTATGCCCTTATGAGTTTCGAGGCTCCAGTGATATCGTGTGACGGACGCACGATTTCTCGTAAACTTGGCTTTTCTGGAAGATTCATGAGGCCCTCCATCTGTCTATATATCAGATGAAAGGAAAGGATTGTCTGTGACACTGACCGTAGATTTGCGCACATAAAACTGATCAGTAGATCAATGATATTTCGCGGTTACTCTTATCACCAAATACCTTGGACATTATATCTCCAAATTCAGTGGACTCTATTGTATCTTCGGAGCCGGTGGCATTGCGTAGTATCAGATTGCTGGACTCTAATTCACCGATATTCTGGAGTATGATCTCGTCTAATTTCTCCTTCCAGCCTTTCCCTCTCTCTTGCTTGATGGCGTAATAATCAGGGTTTTGCTGTAGACGTTGGTATAAGAATGAACTGCGAATCCAGTCTTTTGCAGCTTGCACGCCTGTGATTGTTCCTAGAGCAATTTCTGAGTTGAGGTGTTCAAGCATATTATGATGTAAGGAGCTCTCCAAAATTGTTTCCCCCTGAGTCAACGCTTGGTATTTGCTAACCAACTGGGGTTCGCACATGATTATTGCGACCCCGTCTTTGTCTAGATTCTGAATAAGTATGAAGAAAGAGAAAACAAACAAAGGGTTCACCAAACTGAGGACGGCCCTGAATAATAAGAAATTCAATACTGAAGAGGTGTAAGGGAACCAAATACGAACGGCACGTCCAATCATCTGCATTACATCCAAATCACTATATTCAACGTTCGCGTTATTCTGAAATAGTTTTACTCCTCTGATAACTACTGTGTGGGCGGCTTTGATATCATATGTAAGGCTCCTGGGTATTGCGATATGTAAGAAGCCTACGAAGGTTGACACCAACAGAGAGCGTCTATGCATCTAGTCAACGGTGCCCATAGTTGGTGAATTAGCTTATTTACCGATGTTGCGACAAGGATGCGCAAGATACCATCCAGAAATAAATCCTCAGTAAGTCGACGATCCTCAATTCCCAGGCCGGCGTGATGAACGCCGATTCCGTTTGTTGCGAGTTCTTTGGAGATGTGATAGATGAGAAAATGTAGACCAGGGTAACGAGGATGCTACCTCGTAAACGCTTATCCTGAAACTGGGAACTAAGTCTGTCCAGAATCAAGAGAAAAGTAGAGAACTCAAAGTTTCTAACGACGGACCGTGAAGCCCGAACCCAAGGCAGCCTCCCCTTTTGTTTCTCAGCTTCTTCGTACGCTTTCAAGAGAGTTGTTGCTGTCTTCAGCGTGCCTACACCAGGAATTTCATACAATTCTATAGAAATGAGAATATAAATCATGCACCTTGGCGAGTAGAACAAAAAATAAGAATCGGTTTCATGACTGAATGCTGTTGAAGGACAGGGAAAAGCTGAGTGTCCAGAGTAGTAGCATATTGGAACTCATTTTGTTTAGGCGAACGAGGTACACCAATCACAAAACGTGCCAGCTTGCAGGGGCGATACTCTTCACCAAACTGAAAAAAATGCGCTCGTCGGGTAACTATAAACTCTTGTGACGATCACCTCACCTTGAGAACTTTACAAACCACATTAGCTTCACGATTGGTACTTATCCAGTTGGCGATGTCGTGAATATTGGGAACTGTGGCAGAGACCATGAGGAATCTCAGTGAGTTGTTACGTGCTTTCATTCGTGAGATAATGACTTCCAGGGTGCTTCCCCTGTTTTCGTTCAGCATATGTACCTGTGAAAGTGATTCTAGGTATTATCATAGAGAAAATATGAGTAACTTCACTTCATCCACCAGAAATAACCTAATTCGGGCAAGGATATCGTTATTATCTTGCCTATCAATAATTTCAGAAATGCCAACAGGCAAATCAAGAAGCATTAACGTTTACCAGGTGCGTGTCAAACTATCCCATTTTTCCGCCTTCGGTATCAATCAAATGAGAAGACAAGATCAGGGAAGAAATGGCAGAAATAAACCGTTGTGATACTAGATATTGTCAGTAAGAAGTCTGAGGGCAATTGAATAAAGTACATGATGGTACTCTTTTTTGCTTCTCCCCAGGCACCTTTGCCAAGATGCACAGTATCACCAGTGAGTTCACATGCTAAGAGTGTCTTAACACGATGATGGTCTACTTGAAATATAAGATTCACTCTTAATCCCCAGGGGTTCAAATTTCGTGACCCAGTCACGGTGCCTCTCAGAACATAAAGCCTGGAACATGTCAGGTGTCAATCGAGGCACAGAATTGAAGGAACCTTTGTTGGCGCGATATAGACAATTCTTGATTGCCTCAGTTCGGGCTGGCTCAGTAATGCAACTATAGCAAGTTCAAAGAGGACTGTTTTGCCGCTTCCAGTGGGCGCTAGGGAACTGTCAAGGACAGACAAGAATATAGACGAACAAAAGACAGACCGCTAACCACCTATAATCCATAGCACGTAATTGAATGCACGCGACAGGACTACTACTTACCAAGTCATGACCTGAAGATGTGATCTACAAATGCATAGTAAAATCGGTGCTGGGCGAATATAACACATTACCCACATAATCAAAGCAATGCGATTGCATAGCATTGAATGCTCGAAATTTGAATATTCCACGAAACATATCAGCTTCGTATTGTGTCCTCTTAGCGTAGATCTATCTATAGGGAACGCACACATACGAAGATCCATCACTGGCCTTCTCTCGAAGAGAGGCAACGGGTCGCAAAAACCTTTCGTTTCATCAGAAATTCTAGGACTCTCGGTAAACCTGGTCTGAGTCCAGTATGGATGATGTTCGGTTCTGAAACGTGCAAGAGCTGAGAACACGACGGGTTAGCTCCTAACTCGACAATAATCAATGATAAATATACGAGGATTTTCTAATGTTGCCTGTTCTGTAGTAGTCTGTGGATGCTCTATCGTTCCTGTTAATATTTCTTCATCATACGACCGAGTATCCGCGTCAGATCCGAAGTGATGGCCTAGAGTGTGGTTGAGATCGTGAACTTGCACTGAGTGCCCAGAAAGAGAAGGAGAAGACATCACTAGAAGTAGGTTAGTCTAAAAAATAATGATTCAGATAGCATATACCCACATAACTCGTCCATATAATCATCGAATACATCTGATGATGGGGCAGCTGAAACCAGAATGTTACTCCCGTCAGGATGCATATCAATGTTACCGAGATAATCATATTCATCATGTGGATTATAGAATCGATAGCCACTCATGAGGACCTATTGGATAAGCTCATTACCTGCAATCTAATACGCGCGACGTGATGCCCGTGACGTCGCGCCGAAGAATGATCAGATCATGTGAGAAGAGTGTTCTGTACGACCACTCTCCGCAGTATAGATATGGCTTCTTCGCATACCGCCCAACAACTTGCTTCACAGAAAGAAGTGGCTCGAAAACTGGAGGAGTATATCGAGAAGTAAAATAGAGATCAGAATGATTCCTCTTGTCCCCTAACAACACCTCTTGACAGGATCCACTACTCTGACCGTTATTCTGATGAAAACTACGAATACCGCCATGTAATCCTTCCCAAATCACTCCTCAAAATAATCCCAAAGCAGTATTTCTGTAACGATTCGGGCACACTACGTTTATTAGAGGAACACGAATGGCGGGGGATTGGTATTACGCAAAGTCTTGGCTGGGAGCACTACGAAGTTCACGGTAGGTAGAAAGGAGCTGAAACTATTATCTTCCTCGTTGATCCAGTACAGCGCCTGAACCCCATGTTCTCCTCTTCCGTCGAGCAAAGAATAATGAGCCATCAAACCCCGCGAGAGGTAAACTGGTTACGGAGACCATTCGCAGGAAGTGACTTAATCTTAATCCAGGCAAGGACTGGATGTATTCACACTATTCGTATTGGTAGTATGTTTATGAGGCACTCATTTTCATTCGTGGTTTTCGCTGTGTTTTATAACTGTCATATTTGAATAGTTGTCCGTGCAATATCCACTCTAGTAGAGCTGGTCTTGATTCAAGATCACCCATTCAAAGAATGAAATTATGATAGATCTAATCTACTTAGAATTTAGAATTAGGAAGGTCAGCCCACTGTGCCATGGGGCCAGGGTCAACGGAAGGGCTTAAGTTCTGTTTGAATGCATGCACATCCTTGATGTATGTTGCTTTGGGAAGTGTGGGATTTACATCTTCCCCCTCTATTGGATGCTTTATTGTGCATGGGTGAATTTCAGCTAGTAAGGTCGCCATATCTTTCCGTCCTGCTAGTTCGGCCGTCCAAAACTGTATGAAATCGGGAAGCATCGGTAGTCCATCCGAGAACAACTTCCCCTCGTCGACCTCACTACAGTTGAAGCCTGCTAAACGAAGCTTCTGCTGGAACGCTTGTGATGCTGCCTCACTCACTTTCCTGATACGAGGCTTCTGAGCAACGATGTGAACGGATAGTTTGGCGCGAGTGAGAGATTGTGGATCAATGTGGGTTCGGAACAGGTGAACAACATCAGTTTTTTGAATGGAAGCCAAAAGCTCGGCGTCCTGATGACCTATCAAATCATGAGATTGAAGAATTTTGTGTGAGATGAGAACACACGTCTCAGGAAATCCCAGTGGCAAGAAGTGACATGAGTCTGAAAAAGTGATGTTTCTTCAGAAAGATTTTTGACAATCTCGAGCCATTTCTTCCTAAGGCTCGCTTTGTGCTCTTCTAGCTCTTCTGCGGCCATTTCATCTAATCTAGACCTCATTTCTTCAAGGAATTCCTCTACTTTTTGCTCCAAATAACCTGGAGTTTTCTCGCTCTGGACTACAATCCGCAGGCCTTGTTCGCTGGATCCTGAAAGATTCCATGTACCAGCGGAGACAATATAGCCCAGTTGTTCTCGAGTGCGAAGGACATTGAAGGCGGGCTCGGCCAGAATTTGTGTTAATAATGCTGCAGCCACGCGAAGCCGTCGATCCGCAATTGACCCGTAGTGGAGATAGTATGTTAGGGCTGAGTTGGCTTGATTTTGATTCGGCAACGGAAAAGACCAGATGTAATTAGATGCTGATAGATAATGTCAAGAAACGTCTATGCACCTGAGGACACCGCATACCTGGAGGAAGAATTAAGGCTCGTTCGTTCAATTGCGTCTGGGACAAGATGGTAGCTTGGAGGTCTTCTTCAACTATATCTGCAATTTTGAGTGCTTCCTGAAAAAGGCCGTGAAGTATTGTTCAATCCAGTAGAAAGGGAACATACATCCTTATAAATATTCCCGGTAACTAGCATTCTCAAATGTACATTCGAACGAAACTTTTTGACATGCAAATGAATCTCCTCTGTTGTTATAGCTAAAATAGATTAGTCTCCATTGTGGGAAGCAGAATAAGATACACACATGGAAGTTCTGCCAATTGTTCTTCAGTGGTCCATTGTCTTTCGGATAGCAGATAACGTCCAAAGTAATCTGATATCGAATATGATTGTCCAAGGAAAAAGTTGCCCCATTCTCTTGCAACCTAGATGAAAGTGAGTAAAGCTGCTGAATGCTCTTCACTGAGTACTTGACAACCTGCTCTTTCATGACTGCCAAACGATCGGGCTTAACTCTAAGTTCTCTCGCTTTCTGCATGACAACCTGAATGAACGTGGCTAAATTATCATTATATCCTCCCATGAAGACGTATAGCCCGGTGGTTGTATCGCTGAAATGATAAGACAAACCAGCAAGATCCGCATCATACGCGAACTCGGTCAATGCATCATTGACAAGGTCAGCATAAAGCCTAGATGAAAGCTCAGGTAATGTCTCGTATGATGTAATGAAATCAGGTACCTAGTTAGCACCGCCGCTCGAGGAGTAGCATAGCTTGCTGGACTACAAAGTTCTAAGTCAATGTGGTTCTACAGTTTTATCAACGCTCACCTTCGGATATCAATCGTAGCATAAGCTTTTGGGATCCAGAATCTGTCGTCTTTTTTATGCCATAGAGTAGTTAAGGGGCTCTGGCGGATCATGTAGGGACGTTCTGACGGCTAAAATTGTATGAGATTGACCAAATTATGCTTTCATGCTGCTGCTAGAAGTACCTTGGTTATTTCACGTTTCTCGACATTGAGATTTACGGGTATAAACGCATTAGGTCCCGGCAAGAATAGTTCTGGGATATCATTCGCTTCTTCTGCCTAATCGCAGAATCAATTTCGTGATCAGGGTGGCAATCGCAACAGACCTGATCAATAAAACCCTCTTCGAAACGGACCACATTGTAGTCTGTACCATACCAGGGTTCCTTTACCCATTGCAAACCTGATCGAACCCTCCTATGTTCACCCTCCTTGGCCATGAGAAACGAGCGGCTTTCTGATATCCGAAATGAGTCCAAGTATCGACGAATAGTGACTTCTTCATGCCCACTTCCCTCATACGTACCCCATTCCCTTATCAGTTGCGGGCCACTGAGCAGTTGCTTAGGAGGGAGAGGCCAGCTCATATGTTCCGCAATCCAGGTAGCATATTTATCGGGACGCCTTTTTTCAGCGAACTGAAATCGTACAGATGAGAGTGTGGCCATCTCTTTCTGGTGGTAAGCCTCAAATTTGGCAGTCCTAAGCAGGGAAAGATATCGGAACACGGCCAATATTACGGATCGATAATTTCCTACAAGACGTCTTCAGTGGGAATAATGCCAGGTTTTGCGAACGCACTGAATCCGTCTTCTGTTAAGTACATATTAATTTTGAACACAGCAAATGCTCGGGCCAAGTTCTGCTCCCCGGAGGAGAGCGAATTTATCCAGCCTTTGCCTTTCAGGTAAGAATGCAATGATCCTGGACCCTCATGACCGACTAGATGGGAAATAAAAGTAGCTGGTTTATAGCACCATAAGGGAGGTTGATATTCCAGCGGAAATTGGATCTCCAGTGCATGAAAATCCATGATAGTTTGCACCGAAACTAAAGTCTGTTCTTTATTGATCAGCATGGTTCACATTATCTTTGACACATACCCCCTTTTCATCACATCCCAGAGGTTGATCATTGATCATTGGCAAGGGGTCCTTCCCACGGTTTGGCACAAGAGAAAATAATTTTGAACTTAGATTCGTCAATTCATCCAACGACTCTGACGAAGGTATTCAGATCAAGATGATTGAGCAGACATCGGCACACCTTTTCCAATGATACAAAGATTCATACGGCTGGCACAATACTCCTCGGTCCACCATCCTATCAGTCGCCGGCGGATCTCACGTCCAACTACGCCACCATCAGCATCGGTCTCCGAAGGAACAGGAGAGAGAAATCTGGATGAAGGGTTAGATAGTGCAAGATTGACATCGACTGATGAAACCAGGTTCAACGTCTTCTGTGCCTTGACTTCTCTTGCCGCCTTTGACAGACTATCACGGTTACCAGATCCGAATTTGCTCCAAACATGACCGTCTTTACTTAGATGCTTGCCTAACTGGAATATACGCCAAACATCAGTCTGATGGTTCTTCTTGTTCTCTGAGTCGACCGCATTCAGTTCTCGAGAAGTACAGGAAGGCGAAAAGAGAGGCGAATGAAAAAAACAAGAGAACCGTTTAAGGGCATCAGCCAAAGCCGATATGGTAACGGTGAAATGATAATTGGTATTTGTGGTTGAAGTGTATGCGTTGGATACACCGTTATTTTTTGAGAGATACTATCAGGTTATAAGCAAATACTTGATAATGAATGGGACCAAAACATACTTCCTGGTATTCATTCTCACGAGGAAATTGCTCAGTACCCTGCTAAGTTCAGCAACAGAAAATTCGAGTTGATGAGTGTGCATCTGTACCATAAACAAAAGATGCTCGCAGAAATGAGCAAGGCCGGGCATGTCTAGCTATTATCGAGCCTGTAAGATAACTTGTCCTGAAAACATATCCGAGGAGACATACAGGGTCGTGAAGATGACCCACGGCAACATCAAGACTTGCAGCGGCTTTATCTGTCTCTATGTCATGAATCAAGGTTACTTTCAATCCATTTTCCAACTGGATGATGCGATATTCTCGTTCATCTCTTGGAGATTTTTCAACTGGCTTTGTAAACACTGAATAGGGAGGTATAGTCGCATCTGTTGGGATGATATGTTTCCAGTCAGGCCCAAGAGAGGTCATTGAAGAATAGGTATTGAAACACTGAGGATGGTAAACCTGGTACAATGCTGCTCGATGGCGGAGTAATGGTGCACATCCAAGTCTGAACATTTGACATCAACCTGTCAAGCACCTTCCAAATTAAGTCATTGTTCAGCTATGTGGCCTAGTTTTTGTCACCCACACCTCTGTCACATCTTTTATTAGTTAGATCTACAAATTTAGCAACTATTTTTTACCCAATAAATATTTAAAAATTCATGCTGAGTCAAGACATGACACAATAAAAATACAAACATGTGTTATGAATTGCCACCTGAGGAACTTAGCCAATGTGACTATTTTCTTTTTCTTTTTTTTTTTATCAGATGCATGGGAAGGAATTGCCTGATTAGGAGATAGTGACTCAACTTTACAGATGAGTATAAATAGTAAATGTTGTAGAGACTCAAGTTGTGGTTGTGTTAACCTTAACCCAAATCTTACTCTTTATCAGAGTAGACAAAAAGAACTTGTTAGAGTTCTCACTAATTCATTGTACACTACTTATACATATTCAACTGTTTGTTCTTATTTACTGATCCGAGCATATTACCTAATTAAAGAAAATAAATATTGACTTAGGGGAAAATTGTAAGGATCTTGGTTGTGGTTGTGTAACCTTGACCTTAATCCCATTCTAAGTCAGAGTTAATAAAGACTCATTAAAGTCCTTACTTAATTGTGATTGCTACTTATACATGTCCAGCTATTTGTACATGTTTACTGATTTGTTGTCATTACATAATTAAATAAAAATGAAAAGAAAAATAAATAATGACTTAGAGAATTTGAGTGGTTCATGATATCACCTCCCTCTCAAGGGTCCTTGTCCCGAGAACTTCTTCATAGTTTGTCATATGGGTCCCTTAAGTCTCCCATATCGAGGTTTTCATCCTCCAATTCTTCTAAGTATTTCCTATCTTCTTCTATTCTCTATGTCATAAATCGTCCACCTGAACCAAGAATAGTAAGGTTAGAAAGATGGAAAGAAAGAGAGCTATTCTTGGATGGACTAGACGAAGGATTCTAAATATAGAAAAGAGAGATAAAATAAAATAAGATGGGATCACATGACCTAGTCACATGATAGGTCACATGATGGAATCTTCTAGAAGAATTCGGTAGTTA
>Ga0154005_100024_pt1 | contig 89297 bp, 125 predicted proteins | sample TSFL089MetaG_FD_104698 | JGI IMG/M metagenome (GOLD analysis project Ga0154005, IMG submission 104698) | Attine ant fungus gardens microbial communities from Florida, USA - TSFL089 MetaG | ecosystem: Host-associated > Fungi > Mycelium > Unclassified | place: USA: Florida, Lake Talquin State...
CTACTCACGACATGACACAAGGCATACTTATTAGGCTGTTGACGCAGCCAAAACTGACGCTGATCCCCCAAAGGCGTGTACTGGCAACGATATTTTCGCTGAGTGATTTGCTCCCAGTTTCAAAGCTCAGCACTGCACCATTTCCGTCTGCGATCCATGTGTGGATTTCTCTTCCAGGGTGTCCATCAAGACCAGGATAATTGACATGAAACCCGAGCGAGTGGAGATATTTGGCGACGAGAGATGAAGTGGTTTGTTGGCAATCCATGCGAAGTGCAAGCGTCTTGATGCCACGGAGGAGTAAGAAAGAATCGATAGGCGAGAGTCCATTTCCGATTGCGTTGATTGTGAATGCAATCTGCTAGTTTTGACAACATCAGCGAGCGCTCACATTCCGACGTAACAAAATCACCTTCGCAATATCATCTCTGTCGCGAATTACGATACAAGTCATGGAGTCATAACGTCCACTCAGATATTTCGTGGAACAGGCCTTTATAGATATGAACTCACCATTGTCCACGACGACGATTGCCTGAGCACTCGTTCCTTGACGTCTTCTACAATAACAGCGAAATCAAAAATTTTAAGCAAAGGATTAGTTTGGCTCTTCAGGAGGAACAAAGCAGTTTTTGTCGGGTCAAGTGACACAGGATCAGTGATATCGACATGATGAATCGTCACCACAACATGATGTATGCTAGCAAGCGGTGTGCCGTCATACTGGTCTTGAATGCTTGGTTTTTCAACGGTAGCACATAGGGTGGAAAAGCAGTAAGAATTTTAGGTATGGGGAGGTGAATCTGGCTCTGGAGTTGGCAAGTCGTAGGCAAGAACTATCACGTGATACACGTGATATGATTTAAGTGACTCATTAGTACAAATTGTACAAATTGTTGTAGATCTTTTCTTGATCTTTTCTTCTTACTTATCTCTTCTCTCAAAAATGTGCCCTCATCAGAACGGCGATGCCCTCGACACTGGCTCCCAAAACCTGATTGCAGTTGAAATCAAGCCCAATGGCATCCAGAAGCGTGGTACTTCCTCTGTCAACCGTGCTCACCTTGAGCAGCAACGTCAAAACCCATATGCACCTCGAGCCTCTGATTTCCTTTCCAACATCTGTAATTTTAACATTATTGAATCTACTCTGCGAGGTATGCTTCATTTTAGAGATGCTTTCTCGCTAAGCTCATTGTCATCACTGTATTTTTCTTGATATAAGAGGGAGAACAGTTTGCCAATGCTTTTTTTGATACCAAAACCAAGATTGCTATCGCCAAGGCACTTGATGCATTCGGCGTTGAATACATAGAATTAACGTCTCCTGCTGCCTCTGAGCAGTCAAGACTGGATTGTGAGGCGATCTGTAAGCTTGGTTTGAAGGCCAAAATTTTGACACATATTCGTTGTCATATGGACGATGCTCGTATTGCCGTTGAAACTGGTATGCACAAAATTTTCCGGAGATCTAATTCTCCGGTTGATTCTGTTTATAGGTGTTGATGGTGTTGACGTTGTGATCGGTACATCATCATTCCTTCGCGATTTCTCACATGGCAAGGACATGACATATATTACTAAGACGGCTATTGAGGTCATCGAGTTTGTCAAGTCCAAGGGGATCGAAGTTCGCTTTTCGTCGGAGGATTCGTTCCGTTCTGACCTTGTTGATTTGTTGTCTATTTATCAAACTGTTGACAAGATTGGTGTGAACCGTGTTGGTATCGCCGATACAGTTGGTTGTGCCAATCCTCGACAGGTTTATGATCTTGTCAGGACACTGAGAGGCGTTGTTGGATGTGACATTGAAATACATCTTCATAATGACACCGGAATGGGTACGTTAATCTTGACATTCAACCCGAGTATCTCATAATTTTATGCAGCCATCGCGAACGCTTATTGTGCACTCGAGGCTGGCGCTACTCACATCGATACCTGTATGTCAAGTGTCTCTAAGTTATTAGTCCGTTTCCTCATGGATTTCCTGTAGCCATTCTCGGTATCGGCGAACGTGTGGGTATAACTCCTCTTGGTGGTCTCGTTGCTTGTCTTTATGCAGCAAACCCTGAATACGTCAAGTCTAAGTATAACCTGCATATGCTTCGAGAGATAGAGAATCTCGTTGCTGAAGCCGTCGAGGTCAATGTTCCTTTCATGAACCCGGTCACGTACGTATCTCATCTCATCTGACCCTATGTTTTCCTATACATCTTTCAATCCAAATGCTGACGCAATTTTTCGCTTCTCTCAGTGGTTATTGTGCATTTACCCATAAAGCTGGCATTCATGCCAAAGCCATCCTAAATAACCCTAGCACTTATGAAATCCTCAAGCCTGAGGACTTCGGCCTCACGCGTTACGTGTCTATTGGGTTCGTGTTCTGACACTTGTTTACCATTCAAAATATCTGATTTCCTGTCTTGTAGTCATCGGTTGACCGGATGGAACGCCGTCAAGTCTCGTGTCGAACAACTCGGCCTACAATTGACAGACGAGGAGGTAAGCGTTGGTTCCACCTATTTGCCTCAGGGATGCTCGCTCACGCTTTTGGTATTCGTAGGTTAAGGACGCTACCGCCAAGATCAAGGAGCTTGCCGACGTGCGAACACAATCAATGGATGATGTCGACTCTCTCCTCCGCGTTTACCACTCTGGTATTCAGTCCGGTGAACTTGCTGTCGGTCAGAAGGAGGCTCTAGAGCGTCTCCTCAGGAAGCACCGTGAACAATTATCAGATCGTGAAGCCAGCCCTTCTAGCGAAGCGTGAACAAAGACATTATTATCTGCACTCGCTGTTGTCTATTTCTTCTAGGAAGGTGACGCCTGAATCTGGATTAATGTATTTTAGATACCTGTGCTTCCATCAAAAGAGTATATACTTGCTCACTGCGATTCCCCATTACCTCGGTGACATATTTTGGTGGTGGGCCATGTGTCATTAAATCTCCTGTTGGATCGTCACCATCCTTGATCTTGTTGACAAACCAAGGAAGTTGTAAAATCATGATATATGATTAAGTGCGGGCAAGGGCTTCCTCTAAAAATTTTACCCCACGCTGCACTCAAAAATAATATTGTATTAAATTTCATCAGTATGGTACAATACTTCTTCTTTCTTGTGGAGTCGGCGGTCCCCTGGCATTTACCCTCCCTATAAAATTATATCTGTCATGTTTTGTCTGAGACAAGTTTCATTGGAAAGTCTCAAATAAGTATTTGTCACACATATGTGGGATGTCTCAAAGTGCCCAAGAAAGAAACTTTATAGTAAGGATAGTGATAACAAGAGAATCTCATTTGAGTGTAATTGGATAAGAACACGATCACTGTAAGAATGTGTGTTCTAAACGTTGAGGGATTCATAATCTACCTAGGTCAAGGGAATCACGGTGTGCAATGGATATGCGGTGAGTGATAGCGATGGATATGCATAGCGAACTTCAAAAGAGAATGATATGGCGTTGCGCGAAAGAACACAGAAAGGTATAGTGATGTCTGAGTGAAAAAGAGGGGATCGAAAGGCTCCTGCTTACACGAACCCCATTTTATGAAACATCTCATCGAGGGTCTTGAAGGCCACAGGTTTGATGAGACTAAAGTGAAAGATGATCGGTCAGTTCGATTCTGATTTGTGATCAAAATGAGTGGGGATCTCACTATCCATCGACACCCGCCGAGAATGCGCGTCTTTTGTCCTCCAAAGATGACATCCCGGTAAGTGCCAATATTCGAGCATGATGGCCATCCTGCCCTTCTCGCTCAAATTTGCGAATCATGGCAGCCGCAGACACGCCTAAAGAGTGGCACAAGCTTAGTTTCTAACATCATTGATCCAATATTTCGTACTTACCATCAAGTACGGGCATGGATAAGTCCAGGAGAACAACACTGAAAGACTTGTCAGCCCAAAGTCGTACATCATGCTAGCCACATACTCAAAAGGCCCCTCTTCATTGTAAACAGACACACCAGCCAATCCGTCCGCTGCGTGGCGAAACTCATACCCTTTACTCGACAACCACTTTGTTCTGCAAAATACCTTAAGATACGGTGAAAATAAAGCGATACTGAACTCACAAGAGATTACGCAGAATAGCATTGTCCTCTACAACCAACACACGAAACCTTTTCTGCTTTTGATTAACTTCTGATTGCACTGATGACTCGAGTAATGTCCCTGACTGTCCAACAGAGATCACCGATGAAACGGAAGAGCTCATGGTGCTACTAGTCTGTTCTTTTGGTTTTCGGTGATCATCCGTCGGACTGATGACTTGTGAGGGAGGTGTGACTTTAGCTGCACTAGTTTCGAAAAGCGCTGCCTCGGGGCTGGTAAGAAGAGACGTTTCTGCAGTCTGCAATGACCCAGGTGTCTTTACTTCGACACTGTGTGACCAATCTTCAGACCATCGGGGTCCTCTAATTTCCAGAACTGGTTTCCTTTGACTTGCGTCTGTCAAAGGATCGGGTAAGCTCACTAACGATTGTAACTCGAATCCTGACTCGTGAGACGTAGCTCGGACACCGCCATGATTACGAATGAATCCAGGATCCTTCAATGTTCTTGGAGGAGATGATACGTGTGGTGGAACAGGTAGAAAGTGATCCTGCCCTCCACCACTGGCGTTGCCAATAGATGAAGCTATTTTTGATTCTGGTAGTACACTTGCAGATCGGGGAACCATGGCAGGCCATCCTCTAAAATGGCTTTCCTTCGAATTTCGTGATGGCATCCTGAGCCCTGTTTCATCTATCGATGAGACATCATCTGGCATGGTCCTCTGCTCTATAGAGTCACTTGCGTGAATAGCGAGCACAAGAATACTACGCAGCCGGCTCGGTCCACCTGGCTTGTAGAGGATACGACAAAATCCACCAATTCTCTCGTGTTCTGTTGCAACATGCATGATCGGTAAGCTGCCTCTTCCGGCTGACAAAATTATGAATGGTCGACTAGTGTCCTGGTTCTCTGTCGCCATAATTACGGGTTCAACCTCCTCGTTCAGAATGACGATATTACTCTTCTGTAAATCAGCTACAACATTAAATTGCCACCAATCCTCCAAGTACGAGCGAAAGATTTTCTTCAGTCGGGAAGTACCTTGGTGTGAGCCGTCAAATCCAATTAACGAGATCACTGGAAGTGGCCCAGTTTCGTGTGGAATGGGCTCCATGTCATTGAGCTCACCAAACTCGTCGTCATCCACCTCGGCATTGAAAGTGACTTTGATTTCAGTACCAACACCCTCTTGACTCCAAACATCTACCTTGCCTCCGACAACTTCCGACGTTACGATAGAACTGACAATAGCCAAACCAAGTCCCGTGCCCGTCTGCAACGGATTTTCTTGAGAAAAGGGATGGAAAAGTTGGTTCTGCAAAAGTACCAAATGAGCCAGAGGACCCATGATTATTTTAGATCTCTCGACTCACCTTCAAAAAGTTCTGACTTATACCCTAATTCAAGCTCATGTCAATCGAGGATGCTTGCTTCTACATCGAAAGTCACGACACACCTTGCCGGAATCAAGTACTACAAGTTCGACTTTGACCTTGTTTGGTGGATCATCCTTCGACATTGGTAATTGATGGAGCATAACATGGATGAAACCGTCCTAGAATATAATGAGCATTGATAAAAGTACCAGCAAAGGAGAAAAGCATACCGACGTAAATTTAAGGCTATTCCCAAACAAGTTCATTAGAACGCGACGAATACCTCCTTTTTCGCATTTTAAACTCCATCCCTACAAATTAAAAGATTTCAGTTTTTTAAGCAACCAACAACGAGCGAACATACTTCTCTCCTGTACCCAATATCAATTATTGTCTCAACATGTCTATGTTTTGTGGCTACGGGCAAATCACCACTTTCTTCCTTGGGTGGTGAGTAGACACTTCCAATACCTGAGTCACCCATTATGGCAGTCCGAGCGCGGTATCCAACCCAGCAACCATCCACAGCCTCTTCCACAAGTTGCAAGAGATCCACACTGGTTGTCACGAATTGGTGTCAGTCAACATGTGTCAAGAACTTCCTGTATAAATTTCAAGCAGACCGCACACACCTTGAGGGTAAACCTGATTTAGCATTTCCGCTTAATTTAGTAAAATCAAGAACATGATTGACAGTTTCCACGAGTGATGTTCCACAGGCTTGCACAGTTTGGAGGTAGGATAACTGTGAAGGGTTGAGAGAGGTATCATCGAGCAGTTCAGCTGCAGCCAGAATCTGATGGGCCAAGATCAGACAATGAATGACAGAATGAAAGTGCCCAGTCTACCCCATGTAATGGTGTACGTAGCTCATGAGAGATGCTGTCGGATGAGTTCAGCGACTGATGGAAAAAATGAAATCTGCATGTGCATACTTGGATATGAACAGACTCTTTGCTTTGTCCGCGAGAATCATCCGACGCTTAAGCACGGCAGAGAGAATGATAACGCCTGCGCACGGTCAATGACAATTTCAAAGAAAGAGTATGATATTTTACCAATAGCACGAAGATAGGACAATTCGTGCCCCTCGAGCTACATGCAAGCCGTAAGGCAGTGTATAAACTCGGAAAAAAGCGCTCACAAAACGTTTACTATGGCTTGATGCATTATATGCGCATATCAACGCAAAAAGTTGTTTGTCAATATTATATACTGGTACAGCTAGATGCCCGTTAGATGAATGCTCGTCAATAAATTAAGGAGCTCTGCAACTTACTTAGTGCATATTGGATGTGAGTGGGCAAAAATGACCGGAAACACGCAGGAACAATTCCTTCGAAAATCTTTCCCTCTGGATGTTTTGAGAAAAATACATTGAGTTGATGATATTCGTTCGCTGTCAGCTTCTGCTTTTTCAACACTGTTCCAAGTTCTTCACAATGCATTGTTACTGATACATTTGCTTCGGCTCCCATCGTCTCCAGAACCTGGCAATGTGACACGTCCATCACAACCACACCTTCCACATCGAGAGTGCGTTTCACCAATTTGGCAGCACGATCATAGACTTTGTCCATTGATGTACCATCAGCGGAACGTTCTTGCGAGGTTGATTCTTCATCTATCTCTAAGCATTCCCTGGAAAATTGTTCCATCTATATTAGAGGATGCTTCACATCAATCATCCTGAACCATATACTATCTATGTTTCATACTGACCGAAGTTTGAATCCGATCTCTTATCCTCAGTTGAATCTTTTTTGTTTAGGTCATGATATCAGCTGTGCCCCCTTCCAGTAGATGGTCTGTTCAAACCTTGTCGCGCCAAAGCTCCATCTCACGCATCACAATTGTCTGTGCAGATATTCTGAATCCTGACCCAAGACGGAAAGGCACAAGACAGATGACGGACCGCAAACTCCTTGAGGGTATGTCGTTGTCGGGGCGAAAATTCTTCTCGAGGAGCGTCGTCGATGAGTGATAACCTGAAATCGGTATAGAATATCATACAGAAAAGAGGAAGACAACCTACACTCCAACGTTAAAACCATCCTGAGTCCTGAGTGGTGCCCCGGCATAGAAGCGCACCCGAGAACCTCCAATCACCAACGGCTAGGATTTGATGGATCGAGGTCGGTTTGAGGATCAGGAACTCGATCGCTTACATTTCGTATGAATCGCCAGTCCAAATGGGTGTCCATGACTACCATAGGTTCATCACCGCTGACAAGGACATCAGATCAAAACCTCCAAGGCTTTACGATATTGGAGCTCACCGTTGGAGAATTACATGACCACAGAGAGATATTGAGCGCAGGAGGTTTGTCATCCTCAAGCCCCCTGGAACAACAGGGACCAGTGAGCAAGGAGCTAGGAATCATTTTGTCATATACAACTCACATTGAGACTTGTGCCAGCTTTAGAACCAACGTTTTAGAAACGTCATAGCGACGGGCTAAAGACAAACTTACATTTCCCCACCGTCAATCAGGGAGATGGTCACTCCCCTTGTGCTGAAGACAAGTTTTGCTAGATGGGCTATTCTATCAAAATTTGTGTCTGGACTAGTGTTCCAGATATTGTATCTGAATGATAACGATGAGAGATGGTTATACAGATCAGGAGAAATGCCCACTTATACAACGCCTTCTTGCGACTAAGCTCGTCAAAGGGATCGGGAGGAACAAGATATCCAAGCTGATTAAACAGTTGTTCTTCTTTTGACATCCGTTGTAGCCTAGGAAGCTGTAGATCTGAAATGACACGACCACCAAACATACGATTGTCTGCCTTGATGGGTGAAACAATGGGTAGAGGGGATGAAATCTGCCGAGTCAAACACATTTTTCTCACTGCAACTGGGACGGAAACAGTCCCCACTTCGGAGAACTGGGTGTCCTCGAGTCGAACGCCACCTGGAGGGATCACATTTGTGCTAAGAAGTATTTTGCTTTCCGAAACGGCTTCATTCGCCATAAGCTCAACATCGTGATCACCTGGTAAATTGTCGGATGTATTATACACTTCACTTGAAGGTGCCATTGTAGATTCGAGGCTGAGATGAGATTTTTGCCGCGCGACTGGCAAGACCGAATTACTGGATGTGAGACAATCTGCTCCCATCACTGGATCTAAGGTTTGAAAGAGCTGAAGTGGTGGCACAACATCCTCTGACTCTTCACGAAAATCTCTTGAGTACGAGCTCCGCTTTCGATAGGTCCTGTCTTCCTCAACATCATTGGTGCCCTCCCAGAATCCCGTCAATCGACTTCGACGAGATACACCTGGCATCAAGGAAGGATCGGAATAACTATCCACTCGATGAGCTCCTGGAATGGTGGCAGTAATCCCTCGCATTGGATCAGCCAGCTCATGCTCAGGTGAAGGAAGTGCCAGGGGAGAGATATCAACCTTTGCAGCTGCCCAACGCATTGTTGCCACTGTGGTTTGTAACTCTGCATTCGTAACTGTTGTCATAGGAGGGGGATTGTCACCTGGAACAGAAGTACCACTGGAAAAAGAATTGCGAAGGCGATATGGTGATAATGTGAGAGGTGCTATGGGTCGAGGAGCACGAAATTTGAGGGCTGAGGTATGATTGGGGAAAGAGAGGAAAGCTGATTTCTGAAGAGCCTGCGATTCCTGAGAAATTCCATTGCTGGAAGGCATGAGGGACTGGTCATGCTCGAGGTTTTCAACTAGGCCATCGAATAAAAGAGCAGGAGATTCTGCAGTGGATGAAGGGGAGGGTACATTGGTGACAGGTATGTCAAAAACTTCGGTTGATGTAGTTATTTCAGAGTGATCGCATTTCAGATAATCCATACTCGGAACTTTAGGCATCTCAGCAACCTGTATTGTCGACTGTGGACGCTGGGGTGTTCGATGAGGATCCCAACGTCCATGTGCATAGGCATGTATGAAACCCAGCCAGTCCAGGTGTGTACACTCCGGTAGATCTCGTGTTTCAGTGGCTAGATGTCGTGGAGACGACTCCTGTGTAGGAGGATATGACATGGACAACGATGCTGAAAGTAAACAAAATGATCTCTCCTGAACGACTATGAGCTGTAAATTTTACTTACAATGACTAGGACAAGGCAGTAAAGAATTCACTGGTTCATCGATATCTCGTGTCGGTGTCGGGGTCGGAGACTCAGCAAGGTCATTCACTGTTGATGGAAAGATGATTGAATCTACATGAGAAACATCATTTTCTCCGCCCCGGTAGGACTGACTTGAGGGGTCGGCAGGAAGTAACACGACATCCTCGGTGGGAGCGGTTGGAGACCGGGTAACCTTCTTGGCTGGTCTTTGAGTAAAAACAGTCGATCGTCGTACCTGTGCAGACTGAGGCATTATATGAAGTGCCAAAGACCCACTGGCAAGACACTCGGGGGGCGGGGGGGCGGAAAAAGAGTCCATATATGAAAGCCCGGTCGGAAATGTAAATACAAATAGTGTTACAGAATTAGCGTCAGCTCAATGGCCGTTGTGAGTGCTGGGGCGAAAATGTCTCCAACAAAGGTCTCGAACTCACTCAGAAACACAGCACGGTGGAAGAGATGGAGGAGGAGGACGGCAGGGTATAAATATGAACCGAATCTATCTGCTCTGAACCCCAAACATCATCAACTCTCTGAGAACAATGACGTCACTTTCCTCGAGGTCAACATCGACCCGTTTCTAATAGCTTCTCAGCTTCTTTACATCGACTTCCTGAACCTGCCCTTTGTTTGGATCCTGACCCCTTCTTCAGGCATCATATATACATGTACAGTATTAGGTGTGTGACTACAAGCGATCAGGGATTAGCAAGCACTAGTGCGCTCCACATATATAAGGGCAAGGTCAAGTTATCGTTCTGATTTGAAAGCGCCTCTAATAGCGCAGAAACCACGACGCCCGTCAGATAGCGCACAGTCTATGTCCCGATCGAAATTAACTTCAGTTCATTCTCATCAAGCCAGAGACATACCGAGAATGATTCCACAGATCCTGCAAGACGAAGTGCCCACGCAGATAACACAACAGAACTAATAAATACCAGCGAACCTTCTACTGTCTTCATCGTCGTGGGCGACCACCGATGGACTCCCACTCGCTTGCCTACCACGGACGCCTATGGCCGAGTATTTAATCTGACAGCATATCGCCCATACTGGATAAACGCACCAATGTGTCACCGACGCCCAAGGCGAGTATGCCCGTGAACTGTAGTAGATAGGTAGGCCTGTAACGTACTTGAGCTGCTCTTGATGACAAGATGATGGGGAGTTGGAGACACACCCTTCTAACCACAGGGAGCCTGCACACCCTGTCAATAAATAGAAATGGCTCAGAATTGCAGTCCCCCCATCTCTGTCATCGAGAAACTCATTCATAAACAGGTGAACCGCGACACCGAACGGATAAATTGCGAAATATCTTATGTACTCCGCAAAGATAAAGAGTGCAAATGCAACACTAAACGAGAGATGTGTGAATGCCGGCTTTTCATCCAAAAATCAATACCAAACATAGAAACCAGTCTGCCCCACTCACATCAATTGTGACACCGGGGATAAACATGACAACCGCAAGTCCATGGAAAAACTTTCTCCTAGCATTCACCTTGAGCGTGGGAACATGCTTGTCTGCAGCATCCAGTAGATCCGCTGCGACATTTGCTACGTTGACACCATTAGGCAGATTCGGAAGGCTAGGCAGATTCGGGAATGCCACTCCCAAGGCACTCGCAGAGGACTGCAACGATTGTACTGCGGAGTTCGGAGTCTCGTTAGTCTGTGAAATATTCGAGTCCGGTGAGATCGATGCCGACATGACATAGTCAGCTGTGATAGTGCGTGGTCTTAGCTTCCTCGATCTCGCTAATTGTCGGTTCCAACCTGCGACACTTAGACATCCCAGAAGGCCCCAATATACGAGTAGTGCAGGACGGTGCCACTTCTTTCTTCCCTCTAGAATTCGATTTAACACCCAAAACCATGGGTCGCGATTATCAAGCAGCCACCTTGTCCATAGCCCGATCAGACTAGATATGATAATCACTGCACCAGCATAAAATCCCAAAGCAGCATAACGTCGATTGCGTTCCTTTGCTTGATTTTCCTGAGGTAATCGGAATCGATGCGTAGGCCGTTTAGCAAAATTGCGCGAGAGGATGAGGAATGGCGAAAGTAGAAATCCCGTCAGAAATGAACCCACTACCAATGCGACTTGGAATGTGAGTAGGGGAGTAGGTAGGCGGTATGTTCGAATGAAGGCGGTGGTGACCGGCCACAACTACCCTCATCAATATAGAACATGGAGAGGATTTGAGTGGCACTCACTCCGGCTATTGTTAAATTCAGAAACTCCAAGCAAAGCGCCGTTCCTCCAAAACACACCAGCCCGAGTTCGCCAAGGGTAAAGCCTCGATGTGCCATGCGCAATGCCATATAAAGACAAAATTGAAAAAATACAGATGCGATCAATGTCTCAAAAATGGTGAGATCTGCATTAAGCTTCATTCAGAAGTGTTCGATTGAGCGACGGATGGTGTCTTACGTTGCCAAATTCCAATCCCACATTCTTGAAGCACGAATCTTGTCACGGTGACCGCGAGACTGACGGCAGTAACGAACAGAGTATAATACCACATCCGACGGCCTTCATTCCGTGGAACTGATGTCCTCTCACCATCCCCAGCTCCTGGTAAATTTGAGTACCGCCATTCGAACCACCATGATGCACAAATGTGGAGCAGCAGAATAGATGAACACAACGTGCTCAGATTGACAAGAGAGTATTGTGCAAGAAAAAGAGCTTGAGATGCAGCATATGACCCCTGTAGGTTATGAAGCTCTTTGGGCGCCTCGATGGTCCAACCCGAGGGAAGAGTGGCCTTGTATGGGTGGGATGTCAAAAGCCGGGAGGTGTTAATTAGGAGTGCCAGTGCAATCAATGGACCGAGTAACAATCCCGTGAAAATACCATCGTCAGAGGAAGCTCTAAGATCCAGTAGGCAAAAATAGACCGGAGGCTCCAGGGTAACGCACCGGTAGTTTTTCGGAACCGACATCCAGACATAACCAAAAGTGCCCTTGTTGACATACTTGTTCTCGCGATTTTCGCATATACGGGGTGAAGCCGTGGTCATCGGGAATGCTGACCGTGTGGATTGAAGTTGTTCCTCGACAAATCGCGGAGAATCCCTAGACAGAGATGAATGGATCCAGGCATAGTATAGACACGATGCGAAACAGAGATGATAAATTTCTTGCATGTATATCTGAGTCACAAAATTCAACAAGAGGTCAAGCACTTACCAGTGGTCAACCAGTATCGTACGTCAAACATTGCTTTAGGGAAAAAATCAGCTTCAGGAAACGACCCTAGAGACGATACTGCAAGAACCAAGGCACCCAGAAGAAGTACAGATTCACCAAGCTTACGCACATCCATATTAATGGTGAATGCCCTGGAAGTGAAGGGGAAACGTATTCGAAAGTCCAAGAATGCAGGGAAAAGGGTGAGAGGTCCGGAGGTCCTTCGTTTCATGACCTCGGGATTCATAGGGGAAGTATGATGGCGAGTTCTAGAAGCAAGGAGGTGGATAGGCTGGCGAGCAGACGCTGATGAGCGTGATCTATTGAAGGAAGGGCTGTCAGGAATAAGGTTTATGGCATCACTCGTAGAATCTCCTGACGACCCTGCTCGAGACCCTTGCTGCTGTGCAGAAAATTTTTTTACGAGTCTTGTGGTTTGATCCATTCGAGGTCTGAGCGACGCTGATCTGCCTCGCGAGAAATCCGACATCTCATCCTCCGTTTCATCGTCGGAACTACCTGAGGCAGAACTAGAAAGATGGTATGATCCAGCCTCCCTATAACTTAATTCAATTTCTCTGACACACCTCGATGAGCCAGCTTGGTAACTTGTGCTCCAGTCCAACACTGCCTTCTGGTCGCTACATCCATGAGCAGTGTTTAAGTTTGACCGACGTTGACGAAACCTGGATCCAACCAGGTTGTGCTTCCGTAGTTCATTACGCCCCTTGGACGGTGGAGAGGGTGACGAAGTTGACCGAGGCAGTTTGATAATTGGAAGACGAATCCAACTTCTAGCCTAAGGTCTAAAATAACTTTAGTCACGTGCCAACAAAAGCAGTATTTAGAAAGCTGTGCATGAATGTTGCATAAAAGTTAGGACGCGTTTTATCCCTGTTTTGGATGCGTTGCATCTTTTCTGTACTAGGAATTAGCACTACACGGGCGTTATAGTTATGTCTCATCCTGTTAAAGAGACAGAAACAACTGTCTTTCTAGAGGACATTGACACTAACTATAAGATTGCTGAGGATGACGAACAAAGCGCACCCCAGTCTTCACAACCGGGACATAGCCAAGAACAGAAGGAAGCCTCCAATAAACGTCAGCGCACGATTGAAGATATGTTTTTCGGGCCAAAAAAAACAACTGGAGCTCCCAAAAGAGCAAAATTATCTGATTCTGATGGCGTTTCTACGAGCATCAAGATCGCTGTCGTAGCTCCAAAACCTTCTGGATTGCAGAAGCTCAATGCCATACCCTTTTCACTGTCCGAATTCCGGAATTCCTTGAATGAAGAACAACAACGATTGTTACAGCTGGAATGTCAGTCCTTAGGTAGAAGCTGGTCGGTACTTTGAAGCCTGTGGTAAACTCGTATTTATGGATCTCTACAGGCTCAAATTGTTGAAAGACGAGATCACGAAGGACTATTTCATTTCTCTGAAACGTTTCCTCTGGGAAGAGGGTGTGCGGGGCCCGAACGATACACCCAAGACTTGCAAAGTGTATCCACCTGGTGTGTAATCGCAACTTCAATTCAAATAGCTTCTTAACTTCGTCTCAGCGAAAGACATATACGCATGGTCAAAGACCCCTCTCGGGAAAATCAAGGTCGTTATTATAGGTCAAGGTAAAGTCGACTTCTCTGGTGGGTTGAACCACTCTAATCTGGACCTTCAAGATCCATATCACGGGGCAGGACAAGCACATGGTAAGTCGCATCATAAGCCTGATCTCGCATCACGCCACTGATAAATGAAAGGATTCTGTTTTTCCGTGCCCTTAGGTGTACCGGCTCCTCCATCGCTGAGAAACGTCTGTCACTTGCTTCATACTTTCAGGCAAAATGGGCTTACCAGCAATCAGATCTATCAGGAATTGAAAAATGAATATACGGAGTTCGAGGTCCCAAAGCATGGGTAGGCAGCTCTTTATCAAACCTCGGGCTTGTGGACTTAGTGTCATTCAGCAATCTAACTGCTTGGGCATCCAACGGTGTTCTCTTGTTGAATACTTGCCTCACTGTCCGCGCAGGAGATGCAGGATCTCATTCCAACCGGGGTTGGGAAAAGTTTACTGACAAAGTTGTCGATGTAGTTGATCGGTACGGTGGCGCGAACATTTCCGGAATGACTGAAGACTTTGATTCGAACGGCGTTGGCCGTGGAGTTGTTTTCCTTGCATGGGGAGCATGGGCAGCAAAAAGAGTTGAGAAACTGAATGCAGTGAGTCAATCTCAGATGTTTATTACGAGGCAAAGACGAATACCATCTTTCAGACAAAACATCTTATTTTGAAAAGTGCTGTAAGCTCTGGTCTGTCCAGAATGACATACAAAATAGTATTCATGGTCATGTTAGCATCCTTCGCCATATTCAGCTAATCGTGGCTTTATTGGCAACAAACACTTCCGGACAGCAAACGAATGGTTAGAGCGCAAGTACGGTTTGGAGGGTCGAGTTGACTGGTGTAATCTGGTCACAAAAATTTGATGACAGAATCGTGGATGGACGTTCTCATGAAAATTGTCTTACATCTCGTCTAACATTCTCGTCTTTGATACTTGTGTAACATTGATACTTGTGTAACATTGTCACGAGTGATCTCGATCATAACGATGTGAGCACGTGGTAATCTTTTTTAGCGGATAGACGCAGGATAAAATCGAGCTCTGTCAAATTCCGCTCACGGCATTTGATCCGATTTAGATATGAAGCCAAGATTAACGAAGTTTGATGTGAATTCTTTATTACTGTATGATAGAGCAAGCTGTCTTGAGATTACTATACTTGCTGTCCACTTTTAAGTATGTTGGCATGTAAACCATGAAATCATTAGGATTAAAGATACAGGTCTCAGAAAGCAATGGATGGAGACCTTGGCCAAGTGCAAGTGTTCGTCGGGGCGGGCAATAAAGTAAGAGTAATAGAATTTTACGGTATCGGATGATGGTAATTCCCAAGTGATGGTCTTACATCATCTTGATTCTGAGTGAGTACTGAATGTTGATGGCGAACGATGGTCTTGAATCTGAGCCAGTTCAAGAGACGTATGACAGTTTTCCGGCATGAAAAAACCATGAGAGTCAGTAATACCCTGTCGTCGAGGAGCCAGAGAATATGAAACTGGAGGATCTCTGAGGTGCTGCGGTGGGTGATGTCGATACTGAGGAGGTAGAGAAGTAGCAGGTGACGGTCTTTGACAACGTAAATCGCCATGGTGGTGAGCTTCAAATGGAGACAGGGTATAGGACCTTGGAAGATCATTGCGATATCGTGGATCTTGCTCACCATAGTTTTGTGATAAGAAACGGTTGGAGAAATGGGAATGCACTGTGCTGGTAATATGTACATCGTTGGATATTGAATTTTGAGAAGATGAAGTAGTTAACGGATTGTCAAGGTAGGGAGGGTGCGAAGGCTTGAGGGGTGAAGACGCCACGGCTGGGGGGTGATACGAGGAATCTGTCCGCAGCCATACGTCTAACTGATGATGCCCTTGAGGTGGATGACCGTTTCCCCATGACGAGTGAGCATCACATACTCGCAACGAAGCCACAGAAGACATCGAAACATCAATGGTATGTGATGTATCGATATTAAAGGAATCCCGACTCGGGATGCAGATTTGGCCGTAAGAATTGATTCTCTCATGATTCATTGGTCTGTCCCGGCCCGTTGGGCCCCTACCCAGCGGTGGTCTGGTTGAACGGGGAAGATTGAGGAATCCTCTAAGGTAATCATTCTCTCTTTCGAGTTCTTCAATTCTTTTCTCCAATTCCTGGGACAAATGGAATATTTTGGTCAACGGGAGATAATCGACGACCAAGAGCCGGTATGCAAGAAGAAAAAACATACCTCCAAATGGAGTTGACGCTGTAAGCGGTAAGCACGCTGGGACTCCCGTGCACGGTTGGGAGGAAGATTGTCATTTCTTTTGCGACCCCGCTTAGAGGGCATCGGAGAGAAGCAGAATGAATGGGGCACGCAGGAAACGGTTGATCCAGGATTGGAATGTATATAAGCGGACATATAAGCGGACCAGCAAGGAGGGAGATCGGTCGGTGGGTCATGCACATTTTCCGGACTGAGGAACCCGATCGACCCAACCCATAATTTAGAAGACCCATTTCCTGGCCATGAATTCCGGTCATTTCGCTGCATTTGAAGAGGTACTTTAGGCTAGTGGACTAACGGGGAGCTTTCTCGGCTGCTACTTTATGCCTGTCAGGTGGCTGTGTATACGGCAGCTACATCAACTGTAGATACGAGGTAGGAACAATTATGTAGTTATTAAGTATTTTGCAAGCCTCATGCTGGGCTCTGCCGATGAGGGATCAAAGTCAGTTTCTAGCCTCGACTGAGATTTCGGGCCTCCTTCCGAGCTGCCGCCTTGTCCTTTTCACGTCTAGCAAATAGCTTGTGGCGTGGAGCCACCTCCTTTGTCAGTTTCTTGTTGGCCGACCTGTTCTGTTCAATATAGGACATATGTTGTGCTCCACTCAAGGCACTGAGTGAGCCTGCGGTCCTATTGGCAGTAGGGAACCTTGTTGGCCCGAAATCCTTTGATGTAACGGTGCCAGCAAGATCACCTTCAGATGCACGGATATCAGACCCTAGTTCCGCTTCACTTTCGTTTGCAAGAAGCACAGATTGTAATAATTCAATTTGTTCATCTCTTGTCTTATACACAAGGTCGGGCACGCCGGTGAGCCCATCAAGGTGGGTGATAACCTTGAATGCATAGCCTTGATCGATAAGGAATTGCTGGCGCTTTGTGCTGTAGTACATTTCTTGGGTATCTTTTGAAACAAGGGAGTAAAAGAAGGCATTAAAACCTTCGTCATTGCGTCTTTTGGCACGTAAAATCCGACCTGTAGGGATGGTCAATCAGGAACTGAGACATGCGAGAACTTGGACAGTGATTTACCGAGTCGCTGGGCTTCTTGTCGTCGTGATCCAAAGTGCGAAGAGATTTGAATAAGGCAGGTAGCCTCAGGCAAATCGATGGACGTGTCACCGACCTGACATCAAGGATCAGCAGGGAGATATCTGAAACATCAGGAAAACCGTACTTTGGATAAAAAGATAGTGTTGACCTTGGGGCTATGTTGAAAATGAGACAAAATGCGCATTCGCTCAACCTGTCCCGTGCCTCCATGAATATATAGTTTGTTGAGGCGCCTTGCATATGCCTTGAATGTCACGTTAATAGTAGAATACTTCGGTAGGAGGTCAACATACTTCTAAGGCATATACATTGTCGGAAAAGACAATGACCTTGTCACCCCGATCTTCATGGTATTTAATCAAAAATTGGCATGCCTGAAACTTATTGGGATTCATGCAGTACAACAGCATCCGCTTTCTCGATTGTTCTCGAAGATATTGACCATAGAACTCAGGCGTCATAGGACACCATACTTCAGCACACTGTTGAAGGTTGAGTCCCAAGCAGGTGGATGGAATGGAATGTACCTGAACGTTGGCGATATGGCCTTTTGCGGCAAGATCCCTATCGATGATAAATAATTTAGCATATTATGTGATCAATGAAGAGATCACGATGTTGAGACAATTCGTGTGAGAACAGAGCAAAAAAGGAAAAAACTTACATCCAATTGGCTTCATATAGCTTCGGTCCAATCATGTAATTCAGATCTGCAATCTTGTCATCTTCTCGAACAAGCGTAGCTGTCTCTAAATTAGTGTTTGATCTGATGTTGACCAGATAGACGACTTGCCAGTCAGGCCAAGTTTAGAATGAGCCTTGATTGTAGTGACCACCCGACGGAACATGGCTGCAGGTACAACATGGACTTCGTCAAGGAGAATGAAACCCCACTCCCGAGATGTCAAAAATTCCATCATTTTCTTAGATTCATGGGACCGATTGTGGGTGTTTGCAACCATGGAATACGTAGATACAACAATGCCGCTGTCTCCGGCAAACTGGGAAATGGAGTTGGTTCAAGACACACGACGACCACATCATTCAGCTTGCCTTCTCCTTCTGGTCCGCCGTGAACACAGCAATTTGGCGATCAGTGATATTCGACCACTGCATAAACTGTTGTTTCCATTGCATGACTGAGACCCTTTTGAGGGAAGTCAAGATGCTAAGTCTTCTATGATATGGATACTTACGAGGATGTACACAACACGAGGCAAGATTTTTTGATAGTGCATGCTGCGGTAATCCCGACTAATGTCTTGCCAGCACCACATGGTAGCACGATGATGCCCGACCTCGCACGGCTAGATAAGTCTTCAGAAAATCTGGATAGAGACGAGGGATTTTGACAAACCCGTTGCCGAACATCTTGCTCAAACTCGTCTCCTGATATGGCCGGATAACAGTAGCAGGTTTTAGGTCGATGTCTAGATTGGCATTCACGGTATCATTTCTGAAATCGTACTCCTCCAACATGGGATATTCAAGCTCATTGCAACGTTTCTTGACTTCCTGCGGATAAATGAGTAATCCTATCCAATGGTATCGGGAGAAAACCAACATCGATCTTTGAGTCGTGAATTTCAAAAGCATGGACATTATCATCGTCTTCGTCAATTTCATCTAGCGTACGATGAAGTCAAGGAGCAGACTGATGGCCCAATACATACCTGATTCAACACCGACTACGGATGTGAACAAGTTTGCATCAGACGAGTTAGTGGTGGCAGATGAGAGCGTCTTTCCGGGCATGACTTCATCCTTCTTCGCCTCTTTGGTGCCAGGAATCACAAGATTACCCTTGACCGGAGCCTTCGAAGTTGTGAATGTCGCTGCCTTGATACTGTTGTCTTGCTGTATAGAAAAAAGTCTAGCTTCACGAATGATTCGATCTTTGAGAAGAAGCTGAAGGGTTTCTGGATGACTCGATTCCACATAGTACTTGTTGTGCTTAAGAACCAGCTTGACCTTCCCATAGCTTAGCGTACGTTCTCTTATAAATGATGTGATACTATCTGGCACGGGAACTTTTGACAGTCGGTTCAAGACCTTCAGGAGACCCGATGAGTGGTTATCAAACTTAAGAAAATGTCAGACGAACATCAATGATATCCTCCGTCTGCAGTCCAACTGAAACGGCAGCGTATAACGAATAGGAAGTCAATTTGTATTCGTGGATGAAAGCAGGTCTGCAGTGCATGGATGACAATGCTCATACCCTACTAGGCATCGAACTTCAACATACCTGCTGACCGGCTCGCTAATGGCTGTCAAAAAATCCTGTGCTTGCTCTGCGATGGGTGAAAAGGCTTCTAGAATGATGTGCCCATCATCTGGGCTAATCCAAAGAGGTCGTGAGGCATGGTCAGTTTTGAGATGTAGCCATGAGAAATCCTGCTCGTTGAAGATGTGCGAAACCAAAGTATCTTGCTGCTGGCGGTGTACCTCGAGAGAACTAAGGTTCAAGACGTCTTTGTCCTTCCGCTTTGCCTCAGCCAATTTTCGTGTAAGGGCAGTAAAGTTGATGGTAGCACCACGAGGCACGACAGCTGTGTCAGGAGGAGATGGTGGTATCACGTCGTTCTCATTGTCTACGTCGATATATTCGCCATGGTCGTTGTTTTTGCGGGGCCGCTTGGATGGATACGCTGAGTCTGTCGATGCTGTAAATCCTCGCCCCTGAGCATGATGAGACGCCTTACCATCTGCACTACGCTTATTAGACATTGACAATAATGATATTGCGATGAGTTTGACCAATCTGTCAGCGGACCCGTCAGATGAGTAATCGTCGGAGTTGGAACTTGCGCCCCTTGCCTTCATACCACAACCATCACGATTCTCTGATATTACCTTATATTTCTTGTCTATGAGCCATGTGGAGACCCGCAACAAAACAAATAACCGGCACCAATGACGGTCAGCATCCAACTGTCTCCGTCTTCATACCATCGTTGAAAAATTTCTAGTTCCTCTTGGTCAGCGTCGCCGTTTTGGACCTGTACATGTGGATGAGGTCCTTCCCCCCCAACTTGCACAACCCTCTTCTTCCGTGTATCCGCGTCAACGTGAGCAAGATACAGATAGTCCAGGGAAACGGGGGCGAGAAGAATCGCCAAATACAGGAGATCCAAAAGGTAAGCTAAGGGCTGGTTGACTCATTCTCACTGTTTTGGCAAGTTTTGGTGGTCCGCGCTGTTGTAACGAGTTGACGCAGCTGCTTAAAGTCATGGACGCGGAAGGAGCTGCATGAGTACTGACTAGATACTAACCCTGACCTGTTACTGTTTTTTGCTTGCTTTAGTTGATCCCAATGCTCCGCGTAAGCGGCGCAGTCGCTGGGGCGAAGCCAAAACTGATATACCTGGTCTACCAACTGCGATTAATTCTGCTGGAGTTTCTCAAGCGCAGCTTGACGTTTATGCCATTCATCTAAGGCTAGAGGAAATCAATCGCAAACTCAGGCTCAACGATTACATTCCTCCTGAACGCGAAAGGTATTGTGTCTTGTTGTACCACTATCTTTGCAGCATATACTAACTTATTTGATCCAAATCAGGTCTCCATCTCCTCCACCTACCTATGATGCTCATGGCCGTAGGACCAATACTCGTGAGGTCAGATATCGCAAAAAGCTAGAAGATGAGCGCATCAAGCTCGTCGATCGTGCTATGAAGAATGATCCTAATTTCCGTCCACCAGTAGAGTACCATCAACAAAAACGATCCCAGAGGCCCTCCGAGAAAGTTTATATTCCTGTCAAAGAGTTTCCAGAGATCAATTTTTTCGGCTTGTTAGTTGGTCCTCGTGGCAACAGTCTCAAGAAAATGGAACGTGATAGTGGTGCTAAGATTAGCATCCGTGGTAAAGGCAGCGTTAAGGAAGGGAAGGCTAGGCCTGATCAATACGCTGAGGATGCCGAGGAGGATCTTCATTGCTTGGTTATCGCTGATTCTGAGGATAAAGTAGCAGCCTGTGTCAAGCTAATCAACAAAGTCATTGAAACTGTGAGTGTTCTTTTTACCTTTTCATTTCGGAAACCTCTCATGACATTTTAGGCGGCTTCCACACCAGAAGGTCAAAATGATCACAAGCGCAACCAGCTCCGAGAACTTGCGGCTTTAAATGGTACTCTCCGAGATGACGAAAATCAAATTTGCCAGAATTGTGGTGGTGTTGGTCATCGGAAATATGATTGTCCAGAACAACGAAATTTCACTGCTAACATCATCTGTCGTATCTGTGGTAGTGCTGGGCACATGGCGAGGGATTGCACAGTCAACAAAGATCCTAATGCGCCGCCGCCGCCTCCCCAGCAAATGAGAGGCTTTGACTCCGAGTATGCTAGCTTGATGGCCGAGTTAGGTGAAGGCACCGGTGGAGCAGCCGAGGGAGGCAAGTCTTGGAGCGGTCCCGGTATGGGTCATGATATCACAGCGGGTGGTTCTAATATCCCTCCTTGGCGTCGTCCCGAAAATTGGCAACAACCGGTCACAACAAATCAGCAGGGTTATCGCCCTCCCCAGGCATATGGTGCAGGTTATCCAGGCTATGGTACAGGTGGAAATGCCTGGGCTGGTTATCAGCAGGGTGGTTATCAACAATCTCAAGACTATTCCAGTTATGCCTCCTACTACCAAGGCCAATATGCTCAGCAACAGCAGAGCTGAACACATGCATGACCCTACCACAGTAATAGCTTATCAGCACTAAAGTTTCCCATAACCTCACTAGCACAGGTCCTTTCGACTCTGCCCTAATTCCTCCAGGCTTTTCGCACTTACTTGATAGGTTACCGTTCAAGTCGAACGAAGCTTTCGTCTTTGCGTTCGGTTGAAGGGTTAGGCCAGTTCATATGACTAACTATTCATTGAATCTGATACAGCTCATTCTCACTGTATGTCTCTCATTTTCGGATGTGGTTCCAGAGAATACATGTTTGTATTGATCCTGAGCCATCCTACTTGGTCTTGGATTTCTTCCTCCCTTGATTTTGTACATCGTTTTGCAGTTGTGTGACCCGTCTCTTCTTGAAAGGCTTTTTTTTGGCAAAACAAGCAATGAAGAACCCATTAGTAGCATCTTCTCCTGGAAGACAGCGAATGACCGCCATTGGGTCGCCTGAGGACGATATATGTATACGTGAGATAAATATTGCAATGTCCGTGTCTTTTATTGTGAAAGTCGTACCCTTTCTCATCTCACTGCAATAACCTCGCCGCGGCCATGTTGGAAGTACCTCCTGGTGTGAAGCCAAGATGAATCCGGCCGCCGCGGCTTCTTCAGATTCCAAAGCGGATGAAATGACATGCTCATTTTCGATGGCATGTATACTGCATGTTGAGTAAACTATTTTCTGAGCACTGGGGACTAAACGTAAAAAGATCAAAGAAATGACGAGGGAAGAACTAAATGAAGCACATACATCGCATCGCATGTTTGATCATTTTGAGCTGAAATGAAGCAAGATTGTTGAGTCGTTTCGCATCTGCGTCTTCATTGCCATGCTCTTTCCTCGTCAAATTAATAAAAAAGACTTAGCAGAGGAAGTGATAAGTTACCGGTGGCAAGGAGGTGATCAAGGCGGTTGACTATACCTGAACCACTACAAGATGGGTCCAAAAGCCTGGAGAGCGTAGAAAGGCAGAGCATGATTAGAGGAGGGTAACTTACACATGGGTAACCAAGCTAAATCGAGAATCAAACGGGTCAATCGTAAGAAAGTCGACATTAAGCGGCTCCACGTTATCGCAGGTTGCTTTCTGGAGCATCATTTTCAGTGTTTTGAACCGCGTGCGATCCCGTTCAAACGCATAAAGCTGGTGAAAACGATTAACACCCGTTTCCCGTACGGATCAAGGATCTGAACAGCGAACATGCCTTGCCTTTGCCCTTCATAAGAGCACACAAATGCGATGTCTTATTCCCCGGGGCTGCTGTAGCATCTATGACAACGGCTTTGTCGTGTGCAGGAGGAGAAAGAATCAAAGCTGGAAAACAGGAGGCTTTATCTTGAAGGATGATTTTGCCAAAAGTATACGCGGGATCGTCCTGGAACGAAATTTGAGGAGGAAATACAAGAAGATCGGGAACATGATCGTCCTGAGCGAAGGAAGTGCTATTTTGAAAGATTGACCTCGAAATGTACGAGTAATAGACGAAAACCGGCAGACCTTGATACCATAGGATCACCGACTGAAAAGCCTTTATTCATGAAATACTCAGCAGCCTCATTGGTAGTCCAAAGCTTTGTATTGACGCGGACGTAACGAGGTATCTTTGCTGGATCTACGGGTTACGCGACACCAAGAAATGAAATACAGACAATCGCTCACAGGTGCTGATAGCTACTTCTTGTGCCAGATCAGAATTATTCACAACTCTCTGTCTGATTTTCAGTTGGGTAAATTCTGCATGAAGCCTCGTTTTGTGACGTAAAATGGCTTGCTTGATAGCACCATCTCCCGCCTGCATTCCTCCAGCGAGCAAAAAGTCATGAACGAGGACTAAAGCGAGATTTGGAGACTTAATTTTCCGTTCTTGCTTGAGCAATTGTGATTTCTGAATAACTTCCATCAAGGTAGTTTTGTCTGTCAGCCTAGGTTCTAGTGTTCATTTGAGCAGGCGACAGGGCTGGGAACACACATTTGAGAGTTTCAATGATCAAGGCAGCAGTTCTCTTCCTGTCCCTTTCCGAAAAGGTGGAAATAATGCCCTTGATAGAACCTTGGTTCGCATCCAGACGATCTAAAGTTTTGGCAGCATCAAAGTAGAAATTCATGTTGAGCTTCATTCAGATACAATTCAAAGAATCGGATTTTTGAGGATAAAAATCATATAAGAGGGAGCTATTCCACATACAGGGCCAAAAACCCATCAGGTTTGCCTAGTAGAAGAGAGATATTAGAAAATGAAAACATGAGAGGGAAATCAGTAGCTTTTTTCGTCATCCACGAGTCTCCCCGTGTTGGACAATGTAGATAATTCTTGATACATCATACAAGATACCAAAAAAAGGAAAGTTCAGCTCACCGTAGAGATTTAGAAAACAGGAAAACGAAGAAAGGAGGTGAAAGTATTAAAGTTTTTTGGAACTCCGATTACAAAATTCCCTCATACAGGCTGTACACCCTCTGAGGGTGTTTACAAATACTTCCCTCTTCCTGTTCTTCTTCTGCGCGGATTTACTCAGATAGAAAAGTAAGTTTCGAGGTTTGATTCGCCTATTTCCCGGAAATTTCTGAAACTTCACAGTGACGATTAAAACAGAGCTCTACGACCTTCTTGGTGTTGCACCAGATGCAAGTGAAGGTGGCTATACAGTTTCCGTATCCTGGTATCAATCTCATACCAATTAATGACAGCTGAAATCAAAAAAGCCTACCGGAGAAAGGTTCGCGTTTTGTTGATTTTGATTCACCCTACTAACTTAATGTATAGGCCATGGAACATCATCCTGTGAGCCTATAACATTGGCCCCCATTTCTTTGGCTGCAACTGTTCTTCGTCCGTTCACTAGGACAAAAATATTAATAATCCAGAGGCTGGGGTTAAATTCCAAGAAATAGGCGCGGCGTATGTGCATCCTTGTTGGCATCAGCATCAGTACCAATTAACGGGTGCCCAGTTATGAAATATTGAGTGACTCACAAACGCGACACGTCTACGACACCCATGGAATGGAAGGACTATCTGGGCAAGGCACAGGGACTACTGGCCTGGATGAGCTCTTCGAGCAATTCTTCGGCTCCGGAAGCGGTCCGACCTTTAGCTACAACTTCGAACCAGGGCCGAAACGCAGAAAAGGCGAGGACACCACTGTTCCTTACGACGTTACACTGGAAGATTTATTTAATGGAAAACCTGTGAAGTTGTGCATGGAGAAGGAAATCATATGTTCGACATGCAAAGGGTGTGTCTTCCTGTTCAGACTTCGTGACACCTGAGTTGAGTTAATGCCTAGCTCTGGAGCCAAAGGCAGTGCTAAACCCAAATCGTGTTTCAAATGTTCGGGAAAGGGATGGGAATTTGTGCAGACGCAAGTAAGCCCTTCCCTGAGGAATATATAGAGAAAACTCTGATGAAGAGTTGTCAACAGATTGCTACGAATCAACTTGCTACGTCGAGGGCACAGTGCCGAGAGTGCAAGGGCGCAGGAGTGATGTTAAAGGAGAAGGATAGGTACGTATTTGACCGTGTACAAATTTGTCTCTAATCATAAACCCAAGGTGCAAGAAGTGTAAAGGAAGCAAAACTGTGAAGGAGAAAATTCGACAAGAGATCTTTATCGAGAGAGGGATGACAGATGGACAGAGAATAGTTCTTGCCGGTGCTGGTGATCAAGAGGTTTGTGATGAATCAGGTCTTTCTAATTTCTGACGTTGACAAGTAGCATAGCCGGACGTACCTCCGGGTGATGTCATTATCCAGCTTAATGCCAAGTCCCATGATTCCTTTGAGCGATCTGGTAATGACCTTCTAACCCGAGTCAAAATTACTCTTTCGGAGGCATTGTTGGGCTTTGCTCGTGTTCTTGTAACTCATTTGGATGGTCGCGGCATTAAGGTGTCAAGTCCATTGGGAAAAATCATCAAACCAGACCAGACTATTGTTTTGAGAGGCGAAGGAATGCCTGTATACAAACATCCTGATGAAATGGGTGATTTATATGTTGTCCTCTCCTTTGAGATGCCAGACGATACTTGGTTCAGCGCTGTCAACAGACAGGTAAGGAACCGGAGGTCCTATGATTACATTGACGGTTCACCTGCCTGTTTTGTCAGGCACTAGAATCTCTGCTTCCACCCAAAAAGAATGATATTCAACCTCTTCCCAGCATAGTGGATGATCTTGAGTTCGAGGAGACAGACTTGGCCGAAGTGCGTTCTCGCTCGTATCCAGCTGGTCCAAATTTCTTTGACCAAGGTTTTCCATACCAGTTCGGCGAGGGCGATGAAGATGACTGGCTAGATGAAGATGAAGATGACGAATTCGGGGATCATCAGGCTGATTGTCAGCATCAGTGATCACATGGGTTTTCCTTTAGACGATCTCAACGACCCCAACCTTCACCATAGTTCCATGTGTTTTCCCAATGTTCTTGTGGATGCTTCTCTCTGGCTCATTCCTCACACCGATCACAGTAATCAAACATACGTATACTACACAATATAATACTATGCTGAGTCATTGCTGAGGTTGCCCACATGGATGAAATAATCAAATCCTGGAAATTGAACACGCAGGTCGCCTAAAGAGTCATACTCGAATGTCAATTACCTTTTATGGTTGCAACGACTCCTATGTTTGAACCTTTCATATACCGAAACAGCTGGCTGACAAAGAACAGCATATGAAAAATGTAAAGCCTCTCAAGTTGTACCTTCTGCATGCTTGTTCTGACCTTCTTCGTCTAGGTTATGGTCGTCATCACTCGCTTCTCGGTGTTGAGAACACGAAGTCGCAGGATGGTTTGACTTGGAATACTCTTATTCCGTTGCAAACCAGTGAGTACAAAATAATAAACTATCAACTTTATATACTAAGAAAAGGAAATACTCTAGAAGGTTCCTGAACCTTCAACTCAATCAATGACGTCGACTCGATATCCCAACACTCGGTATCTAATGTCAAATTAGCAGAGCTCTATAGCACGTATTCTTATCTTTTCACGAACAGTCGAATTTCGACATGATTCTATCTCTACTGCCATTGAAGCCTTAAAGTTTCATTCGTAAACCATCAATGTCATTTTTGACCAGACCGAGGACCAATCTCTATTCACAGGCGATGATCTGCAAAAGTGTGATGGACTCGTCTTTCTGAGCAACAGGGAAACAGGTCTGTATGTAGGTTCCGGTCCTTGTCAGGAGTTGCCAGTTGTGGACGATCCAGGAAAGATCGCATTTCATAACTGTGTAAATAAAGGTGGAAATTTCGTAGCATTTCACTCTGCTAACGACTGTCTACGCACGACATCGTTTTACGGAAGGGAAATCGGTGAGTTATCAAACCATTTGTCACCAACCTCTCAGTCCAACCTCGAGAAAGAGTCTACTTTGATTACTACCCAGAATTGCAAAATGCTGTATGTGTTCTTTCACCGTTCAACTTCCAGGCTTATTTGTTTAGATTCTAGATGTCATCGGCCCCAGCCATCCAAGCACTGCAGAGCTTCCAGCTAAATGGGACGTGACGGATGAAATGCAAGTTGATCTTCGTTCACCTTTTCATTATTGCCCTGAACAGATGTTAGATATAATTTCAAGTCTGATCCTCGTTCTGTTGGGGCCATTGTTGTCAATGAATCCAGTTACTTCAGTAAGCGCAGATTGCCTACTTCCTCTGTCAGCTCACATATTGGCAAAGATGATGGTATTCGAAAATTTTCAGGGAACACCCCACCCCATTGGTATGGTGGATCTCGAAATATCAACGACCACGGTCTCACGAGATCATACGAAGCATGGTATCAGGAACACGGTAGTGGTGTTGACCAGGATCACCCAGCTGGTCGCAGTTTCTACACGGGCCTTGGCCATCTGAGTGAAACGTGGTAGGTGAGGCCATATTATCCTTTGAAATCATTTAACCTTCTTTTAAGGATGAAATATTCTTGACTCATATTCTAGGTTGCGCTGAACTTTGCAGAGCAATACCACCCTAGCTTTCAATCCTCAAGGACTGGTTGGAAACAACGGTGTCAGTAGCAGGTCTACTTCAGCTCTGTCGTCAACGGCCCCCGCCCACTTTAAGTACAACCATGCCCCTTCGGCAAGTCTTATTCTATTATATGTTCAAATCTCCATTTATAATACTCTCCCAGGAATCAGTAATTTGGAGTATCCTTGTGCACTATGGCTGATCTATCTAGTCCTTGGCATCGCAGCGATGATTGCAGGTCTTTATGATTAGCTAGCACTGTATATCTTGGGCTAAGTCCTGCGCTGACCCACGGATTCGATGATAATCACATGTAGCAAGCTCTTCGAAACCTCTTTTTGTTTCATCAATTTGTCACAAACCTACATCACCCCATCTACTTCACCACCAACATTCACACCCAACTCAGAGCAACTCCAGCCGACCTCCTCTGAAGCTTGGGTATAGTCAGTAGTGTATCTCACCCACTGCGTCTTAGCACCTGCTTGCTTGTTGCGGTATACAAATTCAAAATTCTCTCTCTCAATTTGTCATACAGTGCTCGATCGTGGTAATCTACAAACTTTGTACATGAACATTATGTAAGTAATGTGTTTCTACATTTTCTTGACACTATGGACAAAGATAGTCGAGATGACTTTACTTTTGCTAAACTTTGTGATATTAAGCTTCCGGTGACTTTCAGAATGTATGGCGCGTATCTGACTTAAGCATGTGTTACTCACTGAGTCCCAGATCTCAGCTCGAGGGCGTCAGAAAACTGCGCACGGCTACCGAAATCTTGGACAACCCAGAGCTCATGCTCTGTGGCATGCAGTCGTCGTCGGTCCTTCTTTTGTTCATCAGAGTTCTCTATCTGAATGAACTGCAAGGTCACTCTCGGATCTCTATGTCACTTGCCAACTAATCGCAGACAACAAACCTTTGACGATTCCGTTTCGTACCTCCTTCAAAGCATTCAAAAACTCATATATGTAATTCAAATTCTCACTGCAGCATGAATGGTCAGCTCAAACTTGTGTACCAGGTGGAATGAATGGATTACCCTCCCCATACGATATTGCGACCTTCCTCTAAGTTCGCAGTTAACATTCACCGTATGGGACACTGGTGGGCCTCGTTCAGCAATCCCTTTGGGGGGCTCCACCTTCAGATTATTTGGGAAGAAATGGTAAATTAACTTTTCATTGCAAGCCCCTTGCTCACTTAGTTTTGGCTGTCAGGACCCTGCGCCGTGGAAAACACAGATTGTTGCTGTGGTCAGACATAGAAGCCGATGGCAGTGTTGATACGACAACCCCAAGCAAAATGGAAGCACAAGATGAAATGGGGAGGCTTGAAAAGGTATCATGATCTCATCTCCAGTTTAGCTTTTTCACATCTAGTTTCCAGCTCGTGAAAAAATATGAGCGGGGAGATCTTCCAAAGTCAGACTGGCTTGACAAGCTTACGTTCAGGAAAATGGAGGAGATACACGCCGTATGTTGACTTATAGAACATCAGCTACGTGCTTGACGTTCGTTGTCAGGCCGAGACAGAGAAATCAGAAAACCTTTTTCTTTACATTGACCTACCTCGTTTTGATTTTCCTGTGATTTTCAGCGAACCAGTAGGTGTCACACGAGGATTCGTGTTTCAACCCTGATCTATATCTTCAGGAAACCAGTAACCATCCTATCACAGCCACCACACATACAAGTACCGTTCCATCCCAATTAACGACGGCAAACCTGTTATACAATATTAACAATGATCTAACCCTGTGGAATGTTATCGATCCTGACATCGTTCACGATAATCCTGTGGAGGACAAGCACAGGCGCCTCGTTCGTAGCCACAGGGGTAGTCCTTACGATAGAGAACTGAAGCCGAACGCGAAAATAAGGGATGAACTGGGGGTTAGAAATTTCCGATTTTCTCTTCTCAGAGACTTAGTGGTACTTTCCTAGGTCATCCTAAACTATTCCCCGAGCCAACAGCTCACTTCAGAAGAGAAAGATCTCGTTTGGAAATTTCGATTCTATTTAGCCCGCGATAAACGTGGCCTTACCAAATTTCTCAAGGCTGTCACCTGGCGGGACTCTTTTGAAGTGAAGCAGGCGGTGGAGGAGCTGCTTCCAATGTGGACTGAAATTGACATAGATGATGCACTTGAGCTTCTCGGGCCTAGTACTGTCGACTCAAGAGTAAGAGCCTTTGCCGTCAAGCAGCTGAGCCGTGCCGATGACGATGTGAGCTTTCATGCATACCAGATCGTTGTCGCGGTGCTGATACGTTTGTTGTAGGAGCTCCTACTTTACCTCCTCCAACTCGTGCAGGCACTCAAATTCGAGAGCGCCGTCAATGACCAGAGATCTTCTCGCTCAGCTACCAATGGTATTTCCTATGAGGACAGTGGCTTGACTGACTTCCTCATCACAAGGGGCGTCCAGAATCCAATCTTGGGGAACCGTCTCTACTGGTATCTTATGGTAGAAGTGGCCCTGGAGGACAAGGTCACAGCTAAGATGTATGGTCGTGTCGTATTCAAGTTCATGAACAAGATCTTGGAGGTACCTCCGTTGGCCAACCACGAGTTCCCTGATAAGCTGATGATCAATCTAGTCGGAAGGTGGTTCAGAGCGCCGCGAGGTTATGAGAAGACAAGGTCTTCTAGTAGAGACACTGGCAAGACGAGCACGTGAATTACGAACTTCAAAAGACCCCCGACCAAAGAAAATCGAACGACTTCGCTCTCTCCTTGCTGATCTGCGTCCGACTTTGTCCTCAGTGACACCGCTCCCGTTGCCCCTCAATGCCAAAATTGAGGTGACGGGGATCATACCTGATAAATCATCAGTCTTCAAATCCAACCTTTTCCCGCTGCTTCTGTACTTTCAATGCTCAGATGGATCCGAGTTTCCAATTATCTTTAAAGATGGAGATGATATGCGGCAAGATCAGCTTGTAATCCAGCTTATTACCCTGATGGACCGACTATTACGCAAGGAGAACTTGGACCTCAAACTGAGCCCTTATCCTGTTCTTGCTACTGGCCCCCTTCAAGGCATGGCGCAGTTTGTGCCAAGCAAGACAATTGCAGCTATCGTAAGCGAACATGGGAATCTACTGAATTACATGCGAGTACATAACCCAGATGAGGGAAGTATTGGAACCTCGGGTGTTGAGCCCAATGTGATTGATACGTTCGTTCGAAGTTGTGGTAAGCTGGCATATCAACAAGAACCATAAAAGCTAATGGCCTTTGCCAGCGGGATATTGTGTTGTGACATATCTTCTTGGGGTTGGGGATCGACATCTTGACAATCTATTAGTGACACCGGATGGGCATTTCTTCCACGGTTGGTTCAGTCCCTCGGAGCAACTCATCGTCAGTAATTAATATCGTTTTCAGTTGATTTTGGTTACATCTTGGGTAGGGATCCGAAGCCCTTCCCGCCTCCGGTCAAAGTTTGTAAAGAAATGGTAGATGGTATGGGTGGTGCGCAATCCCCACATTATGCCCGCTTCAAGAATTTCTGCTTCACTGCTTTTACCATTCTTCGCAAGAGCGCTAATCTCATTCTGAACTTGGTGGCGCTTATGGTGGATGCCAATATCCCAGACATAAAACACCGTGATGTACATGAACAAATACAAGAAAAATTCAGGCTTGACCTTACGGAAGAAGATGCCATCAAACATTTCGAAGCTTTGCTCAATGAGACATCTTACCTTACAGTAGTACTCGACAGGATCCACGACCTTGCCCAATATTGGCGTAGCTGATCATCTGGTATCATCACTGTGAAGGTTCATTCTAGATCTTGCAATTATCATTGTCTATATTTTGTTCACGTGATCACAGGCTAGTGTTGTCATAACATCACTGATGCTTGCAGCACCCTTGGTTAAACATAATTCTGATTCTCACCCTAAGTGGAACCTTCCATGCATGAGAAAAAAGTGACTGGAAATACAAGCAAGATTATACAAAATTCTCCAGAGACAGGAGGAAAATGAATGAAGGAACTGCACAACCAACTAAGGGAGCGCTGTTACCAGGTCTGGTCTTGAGCAAGCCAGAGAAAGAGCATACGACAGAATCAAGGTACTGATGCTATCCAGTACGCAGTACAGGCGCCGACTATACTGCAAGTAACCTCCAACTGCTCACTGAGACAAGTTCAAAACATTCAAATCTTTTGGGCCAAATAGACAACCCTATGGTCACTTGGTTGGTTGTTCCAAACAAGGTAGCGAAGATGGATGACATACCAGAAGCCATTGCATCATGCTCCGTTCAAGATATGCCAGATCTTGTCTTCGAGAGATCTCACTATGGAGGGGCGGGTGTTTAAGCTGGTTATGAAGTACGCAACCTCACCAAGAGTTCGGTAATGCGTTGTAAAAGGAGCGCCACTGGGGGTGATCGGCATACTGTTAGCGTTGGTGATACATTCTCGTAAGGGAGTGAAAGTAGCCTGTGCAGACATCGACGTATAACCTGACAGAACATTAGTATAACTCCATCGTATAGTCGCTCTGACACACCTGCCTCTGAGTCACTTTGCAGTCTGATTGCTAACAGGGTCCCTAATGCCATTGTAGTCTTTACAACTGGTAGCTGCGAAACCGCATATACAAAGCCGGGATCCCAAAAACTCCATGCAGCTTTGGAAGATTCATCTTGTGACCACATGGCTCGTGCATCTTTCCACGCTAGACTTGACTTTAATGTTTGCATTATCTTCAGTGTTTCGTTAGCAACTTCACAACCAACGGCGTGTGCCGTATAAGAGTGTCCATGAAGAAGGGCAGAAGCTTTGTTATCTCCCCAAAATGCTTCAAAAATCGACTCCGATGCCAGCGTGATGGCCAGTGGAACCAAACCTCCTGTGAGGATCTTAGCATTTACCGAGATATCCGGGTGCACTCCTAATAATGGACCAGTGCTTTCCATGCCTATACGATGCAAGCCAACAAACACCTCATCAAAGATGACGGGGAGACCCTTCCATCCCGATAATTGTCCGTCTCCTGCCTGGCAGCGGACAACGTCGATCATGACCCTCTGGAAAAGAGGATCCACGAATATCATGCCTCCAGCGCCCATTACGAGGGGTTCAAGGACAAGGGCACCGAATTTTTGACCTCGAATTTCGAGAATTTTCAATTTATCCTGGATGTAAGTACGATATGTCTCAGCTAATGAGCTCCTGAGGCGGGACTCGATATCGTATATCCAAGACAAGGATGGAGCTTGAGCAACTTTTTCACCGACAAGAGCAGACAACCCTGGTGGCAGGTTAATGGCAGGTTCCCCATTGGTGATGCCCACGGAAGGAGGATCAAACCAAAAACCCTTAGCCTCGTGCCACTCACAGGAATATACGCCTTCTGCGCAGGCATCCATAGCACCGATTGTATCTCCATGGTAACTCCCATTCAACCCAAGCACACCCAACTGCTTCTTGTCGTTGCCTACATTATTCCTGACACAGTAGGCTCGAAGGGCCATCTTGATCGCCACCTCCATCCCCGTGGATCCATTATCAGAATAGAAAGCGCGGGACGCCCATCCTTTACCTGGCCCATCTTGCACTAGCCTTTCTGCTAGATTGAGGGCGGGAAGGTGAGTAGCTTGAGGAAACATCACATGCCCGTAACGTCCACTCGCTCTGGCCGCAGCAAGGGTAAGGGAAGGATGAGCGTGTCCCACAGTCTGAGTCCACCACGATGCTGATCCATCAAACTCTGGTGTTAGAAGAGATTTGTTTTTGTCCCCTTGAGGTTTATAAACGCTGAAGAAATCTGAGTGAGCACTATCGATAACGGTGACGTCGTTTTCCGAACTTGATAAGCCATGTTGAACAAAGGGCCACCAGATCGTGTGAAGGGTGCGTTTGGGCATAGATACGAGCTCTTGTATACGGTTTGAATGACACTGGTCGAGATGATCGAGGGCAGCATTGACTCCGCTTGATGTTACATCCTTTATCAGTTTATCGTAATATTGCTGAGTGGATGCTCGATCAGCAGATGGGTCAGAGAATCGAAGTGGCGGAGGGTCAACAGAAAAAAGACGGATACCCTTCTCGGCAAAGTATTGCTCCAAATATTCCCAATTACGATAATAGTTTTCGCGGAAGAGGAGAACGGCATCAAGGATGTAGCCTCGTAAAAGGAGTGACTCATATGACGAGATGGTTGAAGAAATTCCTCCTAATTTTGAGTCCCCGATCAGAACAGTCGGTAGGAACAATGGTCTATAACAATCTGCTTGGGACGTTCCAGAAAGAGATGGACTGTGTACACCTGTACCAACAGATTAGTCGCCGAAACGTTGAATCTGTCTAACCTGGGGTACTGCCAACATTTCCTCACCTCCAGCCGTTTCTATATAGGCATGTGCATATCGATAGTTCTGTTCAGCATATTGTTTGATGCGATTGGCAATTGAACTGATAATGGCTTCATCCGACGGAACCTATGCCGAGCCGCTTACGTTACTGTATTATGCGAAGGAAGGTAATCATACCTTTACGTTGTTTCCTCTTATTGCTTGTAGCCTCACAGCGAGATGGGGACTTAGAGGTTCATCATAGGTAAAGAGACAATCTGTGTGAACAAGGTTCGATTTCGCGTAGCGCTTGATATGTCTTATCTAATAATGAGTTTTCAATAGGATAATAATCACTTCAGGACACGCACCTATCATCGGCATCCTGACGAGGACCCGTGCTGACAGGCTTGAGAAATAAAACGGGGTGGTTCCGAGCGGCTGACGCGCTCACAAGCGCTGCAGTCACAACTGTCTTCCCGACATCTGTATTGGCGCCAAAAATTTGGTGGATTCGTAGATTCTTGAATAGTGATGACATGTAGTCTCCACTACAACATGCAGCAAACATGCAGCACTCAAGGCGTAATCACCTGATGTTCCCACACCAAATTCGATATTCAATTGAAGAAGTCAACAACAGAAATAGTTGAGTTATTTATTTTAATCAACTCGACATGACATTGAACCATTGAAGCGGTGAATAATGATTTTTTTTTTGAAAGAAGTTAATAACAAGAAAATAGGGTCCGTTGGAACGAAAAACAGTTGCAGAACATACAAATAAGCGAAATGGGGAATCGGCTAAGAGTCATTGGAACAAAAAATTCCATAGATTGATCGAAATGCTTGAGAGCATTCGAAGCTCAGATGAATATGTGCAATGATCTGTCACAAGAGATGTTCAGCACTCCTTGTAGTGTTGAGCCCAGGGTTCAAAATTCTTCATTGCCATAGAAGGCGTGACTCCAGATTTGGCAAAATGCAATGCCACATCCTCAACTGTAATCGGTCCAGTGAAAACAGGAAAGGAGATCAAAGAGGCGACGGTGAAGTTATTCCCCTTCAACAGCTGCTGGTACATGCCAGGACTGGAAAACATGTCTGTGACTTGAGCGACGAAATCATTTCTGGCTGAAGTAGATTCGGTGGGCCTCATACGCGCAACTGCCCGGTTCGCGATGAGATCGGACATCAAAGGTCTGTTCTTTGCGTCCTTACGGACACCTTTAGGCCAGGAATGGGGGTGTGTGCAGAGATATTCGAACCACACCTCGACAGGATCATCGATACGAGGATTTGATTTGATATCAGCTTCGGAATTTGTATGTGCAGATGAATAGGGATTTCTCCAGTTGATTAATATCCATTTTTGGATAGGTGTTTTCTCTTCGCGGGGGGTAGCATGAGCATCCAAACACATTTTCTTGATGATGCTTAGAGCAGAATATCCTTCAGCCGTAGATTCACCAGCAAGAGACATCAGGTCTTTCAACTCATTAATTGTAGTCGGAAACCTGGACTGAACCTGTTTATCACGCCTGAGTCTGAACGCCACCATAGGACCACAGTAAGGGTCAGAGGAAGGGAAGGCAGTGATGCCGGAAGAAAGGGAATTTCGATCTACTTGGGGGGACCTTTGAGAGGCGACAGAGGCGTAGGTTGCACGAGGCTGTGAAGGTTTCTCGATTTGATTCCTTTGCAAAGAGTGTGTTCCCATGGCGTGGGATCCAGTGGCTGTGCCGTGTGAATAAGATTCCAGAAAAGAAGTCCCACTGAAAGAGCTAGGACTGCTTGAGCTCGCCGACCCAGCATCAACTGGCGAAACACAAGCCACAGGGCTAGTGACAGGGTAACCTGAGGGCATTAAAGAGCTCCGTAGATTTATATAATCATCTCTGAGGTTCGCCCATTCCATCTTGACATGCTCGAGTTCTTCCCTGAGCAATCGGTTTTCGTCCATCATCTGGGAAATGCCTAGGTGATAACCGTCTAAAACAAGTCGATTAGTTTCATCTCTGCGACTCTTGATCGCTTCAGTTATAGTTGTGTCCTCGAGATTCCTGGCCGCCACTACATGCTCAACGTATGTGGCGCAAGTGGAACAGGTGCCTGTATGGACCAGGCCGAATTCTGGGTTATGCTTCCACATTCCAGGAGAATTGTGATCAAGGAACCTGGTAAAATTCCGCTGTTGACGACCCAGCAGTAGCCTTGGGGAATGGACGATAGGGGGAAGGCATATCCCCGTTTCCGAGCCCCAAAGGCCCCTGCCGAAATGAGGGAAAATGTCAGTACTGGGAGGCGGAGTCTCCATTCCAGAACCGAAAGGATTGAACTTGAAAGAAGAAGGAGAGAGGAGAGAGGGCATGGGAAAAATTGATGGAGGGGACGGGAGAAATGGGAAATTTGTTTAGGGTCACCAGTTCAACCGACCTGATCCACTACTTATACTACACTGTGTCGATATCTGATTATCTTTGTGTGTCCCAGTTCCTCTTCCGTACCAAAACGGCATTGATGCCGTTATCGTCTTGTCTATTGTTCTTCCGTCTGAGCAATACAGATCAAAACCCTGGGGCAGACACTTTCAATATGATTGATACAGTACTTAACCTTAAAGTCGTTGACTGAAGAAATAAAATTGTGGCATAATGCATTAGAGTTTGTACTTAAGTAATATTTTTTTACATTCCGCTAGTTTCTGATTTTACATATCCTCGAATCCCCTGATTTGGCCAGGTGCGAATCGCTCATAGACAGTTGGTCGATCATATGCTACTTCGGCAGTCTTAATCTGGGCCGTGGGAAAGTAACAATGAAAAATGCACATGTTCAGAGACAAACAAGTCTCACCAGGATATCAGAAGTCAGTCCCTTGATTGGGGAGGCTGTGGTCCTGAAACGATGCATCCTGTAAGTCGTGTGTCCGAGGGCTGCAACTCCAGAATCATTTGTGCTCTGAAGCTCAAGGCATCAACAAGCGCTTTTGATTAAAAGTCACGAACTTACATAATAGGTTGAATCGTAAGGCCAATCTTCACTTCCTATCGCCACAAGTGAGTGCTCGTGTTGAGAAAGCTGTGGATCCAGGAGTGCCTCTAGGGGGTGTGTGAAAATTTTCGAAACCTCCCATTCAGAACCCTTGAGTTCTCCTAGTAATTCTTTCCGAGTCAGGAGAGCATATACAGGAGTGACAAGCAGTTTATGTAGTGATAGAAAGGGCTCATATAACCCAATAAGGTGAACGTCAGAACAATTGAATGGCAATTGCACTTCTTCGAATGTTTCGCGAAACTGTTTAAGGAAATCAGAGTGTTTCTTGAAAAGGTGTTCAAAACGTACTGCTGTCTCTACGAGATGTTTGTCAGTTTCATCCATTCTTCCCCCAGGAAGGGCGGTCTGTCCGGCATGCGTTCGTAATGCCTTCGACCGCGTCGTGAGTAAAACACGGAGTTTTCCTTTGTCTTCATACAATAGGACGAGAACGGCTGCTAATCTAGATCTTGGGAAGGATGAGCTAACAAATGCCAGATGAGTCAAATTGAGACACTCCGCAGTGATGACTCACGGACAGGTCAGGCAATTTCGCACTTGTAAGGAAAGCTGCTAGACGATCAATAGCAGCCCGAGATTGTTCTGAAAACAATGCCATGACTTCACGAGCAATTGGCAATATTTTGATATCATTCATCACATTCAGCAGGTTCCAGGATCAAGTGGCAGGATGAAGATCGATGAATAGTATCAGTGCTATTCCACATTTGGTAGCATCAGATGGCAACTAAGCATCATGCGAAAAAGTCATTAGAACCCGTACCGAATCTTCAGACTTCGAGCTTTAGTTGGCAATTGTCAGGTGCAAATTTAAACACAGTAGGTACGTCGCTACTACTAAAACATAATTAAGATGAATCACACAGTCAAAAAATGGCATGAACGAGGCCATTACCGATCGCAGATCCTGCAGTACTTTAGTTGAGCGAGATAGAGGTAGAATAATGACTGATGATTACCTGCTACCATCAATTGCAGACTGAGCAAGCTAAACGGAACGTTACATTTGATCTGGAAAGTGGTCTGAATTTACATACAATGCTCCTTAAGCCACTGTGGAAAAAATGTCTTTTGCGTTTTGAAGACATTGGTTGTTCATCAATGATCATACTAGCTTTGTTCGGAACGTGGGGAACCTGGTCTGGATGAGGCACGGGTGTTGGTGTATATGCATATCCTGGACTAAATGTGAGGTACTGAGGTTGGTAGTTCGGAGTTGGAATATGGGAAGAAACCTTTTCTCCTGTCAAAGCGGGAGGAGCCTTCGTGGATGAAACTGGAAACCTAAGGGATGTGGTTTTCTCAACGTGATTAGAAGGGAACAAACCAGACCTCCCGTTGCACAATCCTTCCCACCAATCCTCGTTGATCTCCTTCAGGACTTCAATGATATCACCGGGAGAAAAGAATAGATCACCCGGATTCTTGAGATGAATCAAATTTTCATTGGGCAGGCTCATAGAGAGAACTTGCCTGGCCATGCTCATTATAGCCCCATACAGCCCGAGCACAAAAAAGTATATGGGATTCAGACGTTGGACTGGACTTGAGACCTCCAACTTAGAAGGGACTCGAAGGGACTGTTGTAGGAACACTTGCAATTGACGTGAGCCTGTCTAGAAGATTGTGATATTCAATATCAACTAATTGTTCTTGTGAAGCAAGAAACTCGAGTTTGGATTTGGTTTGGGAGGCGATGTGTCGTAGTACCGTAGGATTCATGACGGCCAATGTCAAATCTTGAATCTAAGACAACACCACTACTCCAAAAACACATGATCTGTGCGCCTTAAAGTGCCCAGCCGTTATGCACATTCAATATACACTGTGTTCCAAAGTTCGGCAGGCAGGCCTCTATAGAATGTTACTTTCGAAACGGCGGGCCGATCAATATCAGGTGAGAACAGATGTAGTTTCATCGACTAAATTTTCCCCAAGTGAATAGTATGGACATCACTGGATAAAAAGAGCCCAGATTCAACCCCGATTTGCTTTACTCTGTGCCGGTAAGTGATCATAATCATGTAAACAAGCAGTTGTCATGAAAATGATAGGGAATCAAATCCTTATGCAATAGAGGCATTACCATCCAAACAAATAGTGTTTTGATAACAGTTGGGACCTTAGGCGTTTATTACTAGTTCATAATCGAAGATTAGATAAGTACTTGCACCAGACACCAGCACAAGTGCTTTTGTCTTGTACTGTTCGACACGTGATCTTGTTCTCACAAGTAAACACCGTGTCCGGCCTACAGTGGGCCTTTTGTAAATGTCTACCACGGAGCTTTTTACGCCACTTGTTATTCCTCAGTCTCGTGTCAACTTGATCCGGAGGTCTTGTCCGTCGGATGGGTTCAATGTGAGTATCAGCTTTGTCGGTGTTCCTGGCTCATTATACTCGTGGTAGTTCCCGGATTTCCGTCTTGTCAACAAAGCAGCTCGCGTTTACTTCTCTGAGCCATTTGAATGTCAATCTTGGTTAACATATCGGCCCTTAGCAGTAGCCAACTCGAAAGGGTGGTTCGCGGCTATTAGAAAGATTGAAAATACTCATGGTGAAGCGAAGTTTGGTCGATGAAAGAAAGTCATTATCTCATTACCTACGCAGACGTTATACTTTCTACCACTGAGGATTTGCGCCAAGCGATTCAGAATGCCAATGCAGATGAACCGAAACTCTTCTTTCCACAGCGAGACCTTACTATGCCAAGTGGAATTCCTACTATCCTCGCATTCGCTCATGATGGAACACGACTGATAGTAGGCCTCGACGTCGGGGTGATTCTTGCTTATGACACAACAATGCTGTTCTCTTCTGGCTCTGGATATGTCAATCCAATTCGCACTCGCCAATACCAAAACCTTACAGCGGTGTTGCGACAAATCGCTCCAAATCCAGGATCGGAACCTTACCTCGTTGATACAACTGCAGTTGTGCTAAGTGATGGTAAAGTGGAGCTGCTGAACACTATGTTAGAGTTGTTAGGAGGCTGGTCTCCCAAGGATTCTTCTGTTGGTGCAGTAGTCGGTGAGAAAATAAGGACTTGATACTGGATCGTTGACTTATGCTCTTTCAAGTTTCGTGGTCTCCCAAGGGCAAGCACCTCGCCATTGGCCTACAAACCGGCGACATCTTGACATTTGCTCTAAATAACAAATCTACCCTGAGCAAACACATCCCTCCTGCTGCGGAGGGACGATTAATTGGTCTGAACTGGCTCAGTCCAGGTCATTCTTTCAGATTGACTTACGCGCCGCAAATCGAGAACGAAGGAGAACCAGTTCACCAAATAGTTTCATTGGATATACAGTCAAATAATTTGACTGTATTTAACGCTACACACCCTTTTGCTATGAGTGATCGTTACCAAGAAACTCATGCTCTCATTTTACCCTGCTGGGATGCAGATTCTGCTTCAGAACATAAGTCCCTGGTTGTGGTGGGTGATCGAGCATCCGTGGATTTAGAGATTTTGGGTGGCCACAGTGGGCAATGGCATCAACAATCTCAAGAAAATCCCATATCATTACCTCTAGACCGGCAGACTGAAGAGACGACTCTCATGGTATTTGATGTGGATCTGACTGACTTGAGGGTTCGGACACCTATTCTATATGCTTACCTGACCGATGGTTCGTTACAAGCGTGGTACCTGGAGCATTCCAAGCCATATCCATTGATGGTCAGTACGGGTATGAATATACAAGCACTAAACGTCTCCCAGGATGTTGTAATGGACGACAAGGTAGCAGCCAACGCTCTTTTAGAGATGCAACAAACTTCTCAGCCTATACTTCACGAAAACTTACAACCTTTTGTGCTGCCTTCGGACCCTTCTGGCCATGTTTCGCTTCCCTCAGATCCCACTTCCTTTGGTCCGCTTTCCTGGGGTCCTGCCCCCATTGATCCTTTGGCATCACAATCAGGCCCGGGTATCATGAGTTCAGGGAATGCATTTGCCAATGCTAATGCTCAACCCAGCAATTTTTTCAGCACATCTAATTTTGACATGAACACTACGCACCCTTCTTCTCAACCCACATTGTCTATGGATGAAATGATGCAGGAAGCCTCCATGTCAGACAGCACCACATCCGGCTTTAGAGGTGATGGTAGTGATGTGTTTGCTCCTACGGAGCGAACCTCCGCTTTCGGGGGTCCAATCAAGCCAGCACAAGGTTATAGTGCTTTCGGCAATTTAACCTCTGGTTCGTCTGCCAACGGATCTCAAATTGCGCCCACTGTTTCAGCCTTTTCCTCCCAAGCAAAATCAATACCTGGTCAGTCGAGTTTTGGTCAACCGAGTTTCGGCCAAACAGGGTTTGGGAAGCCAGTAATACCAGCTACGCAAGATTCCGGTGGTTTTGCCACATTTGCCTCGGCTCCTTCAACGTTCAGCTCTGCGGCATCAACTATCCCTTCAACCGGTGGTTTTGCTGCCTTTGCAACTGGTGGAGTGAGCGCGTTCGGGTCGGTACTTAAGCAGACCACAGCCAATGCTTCTTCTTCGTCGCCATTCAATCCGAATTCAGAACAAACAAGATCACCGTTTGCGTCTGGCGAAGACGAGTCAAGTTCATGGGGAAAGGGATCTCTTGTGTTCGGAAATACAAACAATGCTTCTAATAATGCTTCCAACTTTGAGCGCAGAGAAAACACAGGAGAAAGTATATCCCAAAACAATCGAATCAGAGGGCCACCTTCTGGCATTGTGTCTCCTCCATCGTCTCCGGAACTATCAAGTTCTGACTTACCCTTGGATCGGAAAAAAACAGGAACCTCTTCGAATGCTCCCGCTCCGGGCTTCCTCCAGCAGTCATCAGCCAAATTTGGTGCATTTGGACCTCTGCAAGAGTCGTCGCCATTCTTCAGGAAACCCGATGCCAAAATTCCTGCGGTTACCGCATTTGGTGATCTGGGCACAGCAGGAGCACCCACCACCACAGTCATGTCCAGTGGTTTTGGAGCTCCTTCCCAACTCGGTCCTGCCAAACCACAGTTTGCAGGCGACCCAGCATTTGGCGTGCCATCAAAATTAGGTGTAGCTAAATCAGCTTTTGGGTCCACGACAGCAACACCAACAACACCAACCAAGCCCCCGTCCACTGGTGGATTCGGTGCATTTAGTACTGGTACCTCGGGGTTCTCTGCCTTGACTGGGCCAAAGAGTTCATTTTCTGAATTATTGAAGGAAGCGAAAGATGAAGAATCACCGTCAAAGGTTGACCAAGGACCGTCAACACCAAACAAACCTAAGGCCACGACTAATCCTTTGGAAACGGTGATTATAACAACACCTCCATCGACCGTCCCCAAAGAGGAAAGTACCACTCCTAAGGGCCCGCCACCCAGCGAATTAAGCACCACTCCTAAGGGCCCGCCACCCAATGAGGAAAGCACCACCCCCAAGGGTCCACCACCTGGCGAACGCGAGACGACTTTCAGCACAGCTTCCGTGTCTTCTCTAGGATCGTTTGTTGATGTCGCTGCAGAGAAGTCTCGTGAAGGATTCGATGAAGAAGGTGACGATATGCGTTCTTTCTTATCTTCAGATTTCTCTAGTGGTCCACCGACAGATGATGAAGATGAAGAAGAAGAAGAAGAAGAAACTGTAGGCAAGGGAAAGGCATCTGTTGCTCCTCATAAGAAATCTCCATCGCCTACACCTCAACCAGAAGTCCCGTTAGTCGAAGTGTCTACGTCCTCTACAGTAGAGGCGCCGCCGCAAGAAAGCACAACACCTCCTGGATCACCTCCGAAATTAAGAGTCCTTCAACAGAGTTCCTCAACGACATCCGTTTCTGTGCCTCCAAATCCACCGCCTCCTTCTCATGCGATCGGATTGAATCGGTTGGATACTCGCCCTGCTCGTAGCTCACCGCTCGCTGGTGTACCTGTTTCAGGGGCAGACGAAGAGGAGGAGGTTCAGACCCAGACTGAGAATGCCTCCAAGCCTTCCGTTGAGCCTGAATTAGTTCTGACTCAACCGTCAAAGCAAGAAGATGACGCAGCAAAATCAGCTTCAATCGTGTCTTTGGTGCCTGAGCCTGAGCCGGCGACTGAGCCTGCGCTCGCGAAAACGCAAGCTCCATTGGTTTGCACTCCTCCCCTCAAACAAGCAGCACCTGTTGCTTCCCAGCCCGCTGAGCCTCTTATTGCTCCAAAGCAAGAACTTTCACGCCCTGCAGCATCTAATTCTGGCAGTTCTCCCACACAAGCCCCTACACCCGCAGAAGTACCGAAAACCGCACCCATTACACCTGCTGAACCACCCGCACAAGTGCCTGTACTTGCAGGAGAAACGAAACCTACACCTATAACACCTGCTGAACCTCTCACCCAAGCGCCTGTGCTTGTAGAAGAAGCACCAAAAACCACACCCATCACACCTACTGGAGCCCCTATCTCCCAATTGCCCTTGTCTTCGGTACCCAAACATCCCGTACCTGCTCAAGCAGAAACAAGTGTACCCAGTACCTCTCCCAGGTCGGCAGCTCAGACAGGACAGAATCGAAATGGTACCGAATCTGTTAGCGCGAAACCTTCGGTGGAAACACCTAATCAAGCGCCCCTCCAAGCCCCCACGACCCAACCTACAACTTCATCCTCACCATCCCCAGTGAGACTCGAAGGCTTGCAGAAAGAATGCATGATGATTGTTAGATCAACGGAAAACGAGCTCAAAAAGGTAAGATCCATTTATTTCTCTGGAATTTACGACAACATAACATTGGTGACTTTAGTTGAGTGAACTTAGTGCAAAAGTGGCTCAAAGTCGAAACCAGCTGAAAGAAGCTTCGGGGGGATCTCGGCTCAAAACTGACCTAGGTATCCTGAGCAAATGGAGGATTAGTGACGCCAAGACTTATGGACAGACACTGTTGCACTTCACGAAGGACCTGACTGAGATGACTGATACACAAGAAGATTTCAAACAGGCGATACGTATGGTAAATTATAGTTTCCTGAAAGGTGAGTTACGTTTTGTTTCAATCACGATATTGACTGAGGCTTTCCCTTAGCCATTACATGGCGAGAAGAGATTGCTAGCATCAACAAAGCGAAGACAGATAAAGAATTTGCCAAAATGCTAAGCACACGTGCTCTTGATCCTGAACACCTCGAGTCTCAGCAACAACTCCGCCACAGTATTTCAGTATGTCTTCATACTTCATATCAGTGCACTAGTGATTGAGTAAATGTCTGTCCTTCTCATTTCGCAGTTGGTACGAGATCGTACCCAGAAACTCGAGCATAACCTTGAGAAATCAAAGAAAAGATTATCCGAAGTATCCTCCGGAAAACCTTCTATCAGGTCATTATTCTCATCACTGAGATGTCTGATCCAAAGTTAATTGATTCTGCTACAGAGCGCCTACCCTCGATATCATCAACAGAACATATCGTAACATCGACATCGCTATTCAACAACAAACGAATGAGATTACGAAATTAGCAAATTGTGTCAAAGAGCTTAATTGCACAGAGTCATCTTTGCCTTCCCGTGATGTTCGCCCACCAGACCGACGCCGCTCAGTCATGCCTCATGTTGCAGTGACAACTGCAGCGGCTCTGAATGCAGAGAACTCTTTTCACAAATTGAAGAATGTGCTTCTCAAAGTTCACCAGAAGCCTATCCTGAATCAGAGAGCAGTACCACCTCGAGTGATTAATACCCATCAGGAACATCCAGAAAACTCGAGTCAGCTCGAAACTGATGTAGGACCTCTGATCTCTGCACCAGAAGGCGAATCGCATGCACCTATTCCTGACCCTAAGCTTCCAGAGGATAATTATTTATCCCCTGGTTATCTTTCACCTTATTCAAGACGCGGAGCTGGTTCCGGTCCCAAGAAGCATGGTTCTGCACCGTTAAAAAGACCATCTTCCCAATCCATGAAACCCATCAATGAATCTCGGGGACCACTTCCCGATCCACCACCGAATCAGCCAACGGCAGAGATTAAATCCGTGGCCGAATTTTGGGGACCACTTCCTACATTCAATAACAATCCACCATTGAATAAACTTACGGCAGAGATCAAACCTACGACCTCATTTGTCCCGCTGAGTTCTGTACCTCCTGTCCCCAACCCCAACACCAAGGGAGGGCCCATCAGCTCACTTCCTGGTGGAGGTTTTGAGGCCTTTATGAAGCCATCGTCTTAGATGTACTATCTATTTATCTCTGAGTGTGCTCTGCAGTTCTTACGGTTTTCATTTTTATCTGTGCGTCGATTAGATATCTGTTTTCACTATAGCATTACAGAAAACGACATTCGAGCTTGTCAGGAGTGTGTATCCTTGAGCTCTTGTTCTACTACCAACTTCTCCTCGCTCCTTTTGGGTGCATCCGCAGATGCTTCCTCGTAGAGGAAGAGAGACTCTAAATGTGCAAGCGCAGCCTGTATTGAGGAATGGGGGGAAGAACAGATATGGGTGGTCTAGTATGGCGCGAATCGGTTATTATTGAGGAAATCGCTGCGCACCCTCCCAACCTCGCTGAGTTCTTCATCTTCATCACCATTAAAGGTCTCAAAGTTTGTAGCACTTGGATCGATGAAAGCATCATCCTGCTCTTCAGCACCATGATCGGGATGCAGTGCAGCACAGTATGACAGAGCCTCAAAGATACTTTCCACTATTTGTGATTTTTTTTGTCAGGTGGTAGTTACAACTGCGTGAAAAGGGACGCGCATACGCGAATCAGACGTGCTAGGAATGATCCTAAGTTCCCGCATTTCGCTGAACTCTTCTTCGTTCGCCTCGTTTTGTTCCTCGCCCAATTCGTCAAGTTGACAATAGATTGATGGTACGGGGTCTCCACGCGAGACGGCATGAAGACTTATCGAAGGATATTCAACCTGAAATCCGTGGCCAGAAGTAGAGAAAAACACGAGCACGCTTGAGATACGATCGGATGACTACGGGAAGGGAGGATTTGAGACTTGACACTCACCTTGTCAAAATATAGAGAGTGCCTTTGAGCTCCGGGTCTGAGAAACCTTGTATAGGAGGGTCCACAGTGATTGTGACATTATCTTCCTTATGCTTGACTACAGGAGGGATTTGGTTGAAAGAAGGGGGCGTTGAAGCAACTATAGAGGCGTGTTCTTCTTGTAAGACGTATGAAGGAACACTGGTGATGGGTTGAATTGCACGCATTCTTCTAGTAGGACAAGAGGAGGAAATCACAGTAGGGTTAGGGTCAATCATAGATAGGAATTTCATTCCATTGCCAATCTTAACACTATTCCCATGGCCCGTAGCTCGAATGAATCTGTTTTCCTTGCTCACATTGTTTCTCAACTCGAAAATCAAGTTGATTTTCTGGTCAAACATGGCTACCTTTCGTCGGAGGATGCTTCGACCTTCCTAACTAAATTGCCATCTTCAAACACCCTGGCGCACCCTTCAATGCCGACCTTCCCTACACCAACGCCGCATAATGCAGTGTTCTCATCTACACATGCCCCTACTCCTCCCCCTCCCCCTCCTTCAGTACTTCAAGCTCGAGTTCTTTGGGCCTGGGCCGGCCAGGTACAGTCACGAAGTGACCAATTCTATTTATCTAGATTGACACCGAATAGGACTCTGGAGACCTCAGTCTCGCACAGGGCGAAATCATTGAGATCATTGAAGAAAACAATCCAGATTGGTGGACTGGACGAGCCGCTGGCCGCCAAGGAGTATTTCCTGCGAGCTACGTAGAGAAGATACAGGGACCTACACCTATAAACGAGAAACCTATCGAGAAACCTGTCTATAAACCATTCCGAGCTGCCTATCACGGTATGAATCAGCCTCCGACTCCCCTTGCGCCTATGCCTCCTGGACCTCCTGGGCCTCCTGGACAATCAAATGCGATAGTAGTTCAGGAAGCTCCTCAAAAAGAGGGCAAATACGGTGATCTGAAGAAGACGGTACCATTTTTTTCCTCCTCTCACATATCTTCTATCCTCTCTTCTCACCTTTTCGGCATTTTTTTTTTCATAGATGGCTAATTCGGCGGCTGGAGGTGTTGGCTTCGGTGCTGGTCCGTTTCAATGTTTTTCATATCCATGTGATTTGACCGTGAGCTCTGACATGGCGACTGTTCACAGGAGCCGCTATTGGCAGTGGCCTTATCAACGCTATTTTCTGATGAGTATATATCTACCTGTTGTCTACACGAAACCGCTATTGGAGTCCTTTCCCGATCTTGGTTTTGTGTCCTTCATGTGTCAACAAACAAAAGATCAGAGGCGTGCAAGGAGCCTACTCTTGATTACCTGCCGTAAATGAGCGCTCAGTTCTGACACATGCCAATGTTAGGCTATGTTCCAAGGGAGAGAAAGCACTTGGCTGTGAAAAACCTCCAGAGAAGGACTCGAAGCAATTGCTAATTTAGCTTTCCCAAGGGTTATCAGGAAACTTTGATCCACAGCTAATCTCCCTCGATATCCCAGAGATCATCAGCCGGAAAGGGCTAGGTGAAATGAATTGGCAATACGAACGGCACAAATTAGCATTGATCAAGTTTTCCTATATTCAAGGAATTAAGTTGTCCTCACGGTTGATTCAAATCAACATATAACATGTACTCTGCTCATTTCTCTCCCCTCAATGACACGGGGCGTGCCTTTCTAGAAAATAAACCAGAGAGGGAGTGGCAGCTTCCCTTTGCACAAATGCCGCCTAAAAATTGATTAGACGAAGAGAATAACCCCAGCAACACTCTAATTCTATCTTTTTTTGTTTTTTTTTCTACTATCACGTAGCTTCGTGTATACAAACACGTACATGCCAGTTTATACAATGGATCAATCGCCTCTAATCAAGAGATCTCCGTTCAAGTAACTTTGTGATCTCCCGGTGTTCATGTAACCACTCGGGGAACGTCGCCATGGGCTCTTCCCGGTCTTTCGCCTCAATAAGGTAATTCGCAAAGACGATCAACGTTCCATAACGATACCTAACCATATAACAAAGGCAAAGAAAACAGCATCAGCGCACGCCTTGGGTAGATGGATAAAAAATGCTGACAGATAATTTACAGCTACGTTCCGCAAATTGAGCTCTTTTGCACTGCCTTTCACACAGGCTTCAATTTTGAGCTTGCAACTAGTACGTCATTGGTGAAAAAACACACGTAGGTCCGATGTCACACGAGACGTACTCATAGATGGCCTTGCGTAGATTTTGAACATCTTGCATCAAGTCGATCGCACGATCCGTCAGGCGTTTGGCAACTTTTCCATGGGACAAGACTCCAACAAGTTGAAGAATAATCTTGTATTCACCTGCACCACAAAAACATCAGTCGTGTGGTAATTTTCTGATATTCAACGTCACCTTGAAGATAAGCCTCCTCTTCGGAGGGGCCATCAATGGGATCATAAATTTCTACTTCAGTGATTGGTTCATGCCCCGCAAGTTGCTGCTCTTGTCTTGTCCACTGCTGTGTCGATGCAATCAAGCAGGCAGCAACCATTCCTGTGGTAGTTCGCCCTCGACCCATCTGACAGTTAAAAATGAAGTCTCCTGCTTGAGAGAGGCCAGACTGAACACGGTCTAATAGCTGGAACAGCGCAATTGGCAGAGGAGCTTGCTCATCGGTCTAGTAGAATCGATCAGCTATGCATCAGTTCAAGAGACAGAATGCTGACTATCGCAATACGGCCATAGTCAATCTACAAGACAATCAGTCAGTCCATCAAGATGTTTCAAAACTAATCCTCACCCGGTAGCCTTCTTTGTTGATCAACTCAAATACGTCCCTTGGTGTCATGATATCATCCTCAGTGACATTTTCCCATATCGGGATGATTGAAAACACTCCTGGGCGTTCTTCAACCTCGTCGTGTAGTAGAATGCGTCCATGACCGACTCTTACTTCACAAAGTACGTCCCTCTTGAAACTTTCCTCCATGGCCTCAACAACAGAAGTGGTGACTCCTGTAGCTCTGAGTCGTGCGTCAGCACCCGTCCCATTGACGAACACAGAAACCTACTCCACATTCTGCAGAGGGTTGTTGTTGAGACGAAGAACGTGAGGTCGTCCTGAGACATATATCACAGGTTCCTGTCGCTCAATCAATAGCTGATTACACAGAAACATACTACAATTCACCTCCCGAAGGGATGTCCACCACACTACGTTCTTACCATTAGGTCCTGCATCAACTCTTTGCAATGCGCGTTTCAGGCTGCAGACCCGATCAGGTAAAATCTTTGAAGTTCACTTCAAACGTACCCGTTGACGGTTGGCATACCACTGAGATGCAACGTCAATATTCATAGGACAGAGCAAAAAAAAAAAACCTCACCTTCCACAGACTGCCTTCCCGTGTCTTGACTCATCGACCACAAAATCCATCGTATCCGATCCAGGGATTTGTGTTGAAATAGGTCGTAGTATCAATTGCACCCTCCTAAAATTTGGTGATCCCTCGATACGTCTAGAACCATCTTAGCAAACTAGATTCCTTCAAAAACCAAGAAAGACCAAACTAACTCTGATAGTGTCATTTTCTGTAGGTTTGAGAAGAAATCACTCTTGAGGATAGTTGATGCCGAAAGGATACTTCCATCACGATTAACGACAACTTGGGTCACTTCATCTGGAGAAGCCATATCTCCCTTGGCGGCTGCCCCAGCGAGAGGTTGAAGGGCGCTAATGCCACCGTGAATGATTTCTTTTTCAAAAGTTTTGATCACAGGGTGTGCCTTCACAAAAGCCTCTATGCTCTGGAAAGACTGCATGGTGTCAGGGATAGTCGACTGAAGGTAAGCCTGGAAAACAACAAGTTCAAAATAACGCCTAAGATTTTGAAGACCTGTATCCAAGAGGACCAAAAAAATCAGCCACAGCATACCAATCAATCAATCAGACAAGCACACCCTTCTGAATGCAGAACTTTTTCTGCGTAACATCCGTGGCCTCCTCGCTCTTGATCCTCCAATTGTCAATCGATTCTCGAAGATTAAGATAACCAGAACATTGGTCAACAGCATCATCCACCGAATTCTTGACAGCAGGACCTGCTCGAAAAACGCGTAACAGGTCTTATAAAATCCAAATTAGTGACGCCATCATCGTTCAAGTTTTCTGATAAACCCACTATCGATGACCCGATATGACTTCCTTGGTCTCTGCCTCATAAGTGGTGCGATCTCGCCTCCTGGAATTGGCCTAAGGGTAGATGAGGTGACGGTGTGAGATTTGAACCATTGGCGTATTAGAACCAGTAGAATAGATGCCATTGTGCTTCGACCACTACCAAGTTGACAGTTGACAACGATAGGCGTGTTAGTTGATGTCTGCATGACCACTCTAATCATGTCACTAAGGTCAGTGAAGTCAGGAGGGTTTTCTGCCGTAATGGGAATACGGCTGTATTGAAGGATGGTATGAGAGTTGTTTCGAGACATCATTATATCCTTGAGGACTGCGACATTTTCGGGCTGAACTTCTTCCCAGACTGGGACAACGGCACCGTCCGCCGTTTCGGTATGTAAAAGAACCCTGAAAGGCCATTAGAGGGTATTGAATGGGGATACTTCTCAAATGACCCACCTACCGTCAAAGCTGTTTGATTCAGCAATCACATCATCCCTGAGTCGCTCTTCGAGTGTCTCCAGTCTGGAGGAAGAGATACCACCATATTCTATGACTCAATGGGTTCAGTGTTCCCCAAGATATATCTATAAATCTACCTTTCATGTTTCTCAATGAATATCCTTCCCTCCTCAGACAATACGGGGCACCATGAATGTATACAACGGGCTCCTCACGCAAAGTTATCCATACAATTCTTAATGCATCTGGGTGAACACACTTGATCCTGGCGATGACATCATCTATAGCTTCAGCTGTAGGTTGGCCGAGCGCATAAATGTTTGAGTTGGGTATTTTTCGAAAATTGATAGCACCACGGATGGAATCTTCAATCTTTTGACGACTGACCCATTGATCGGATTTAAGGAGGGTGCTAGAGGCAACCACGTCATTTGTGATTAGCATGGAGAAATCAGGAGCCCACCTTTCGCGGAGAATGACACCACAGCGGTTCTGATGACACTAGATCCAGCGGTAGTAGAGGAGTGAAATTGGTAGAGCTGACCTTGATGACATGATTTGTATATTCATCGCCCAAAATATGACCACTGGCGATTGCCATATCACTTTGCTTTCCGGCAACGAGCGACCGGGTTTCAAAACTAGACTTGGACAATGAAGACAAATCGTTGACAGGCGCGAAGACGTTAAGCTTTGATCCGGAAGTTTTTCGAAGGAAGCGGACTTGGCTGGGTGAGGACGACAAGACCTCAGATATAACTACAAGTTCTGAAATTTGATGAGGACACACTTTCCAATTTCTGTTCGTGCCTTTGTGTCTTCAGAATATGCTTTTTGTTAATGAGAGTCGATGACATACTTTGATCCACTCGAAGAAAGTTTAAAATCCTTGTCTGACGTGTTGATGAAGCTCGCAAAAACGATCATGAAAAAGCTGCCTGATCAGCAACGAGCTGGAAAATGAAACTCGATGTGTGCTTACTATTTCTCCATGGCCTTGGTAGCCTTATTCAAGAATATTTCACCCTGTTCGTCTGCCATACTCATAAGTGTATACTTCAACCTAGACGTTAAAATTTCTTCTCGTAAATTTGTGACCTGATCGGCTATGACATGCTGATATCTTAGTCTTCTGTTATAAAACGGGAATACGCACTGGTGTCAATGACCTTATCCACCAGTTTCTTAGCCCTTGAACCATCATCCAAACATCCAAGCAAGCCAAGAATTAAACTATAATTGCCTTGGTGTGCTTTCCGTAAGTTTTCTAATAATGTTGGCTGACTCATGAGTAGTTCAACCGCTGACTGGGAATTGGTATCCTTGAGGCCTATTACAATAGCATTAGAGGCATGTGAACATGGAAATTTTGAAGCATCGCACACTGTTGTAGGATGTACGTTAATCGTAGGAGCGTTTTGTTATATTCCTGCTGGGTATTGGCTTGTTCTAGGGCCTGGATAAGTTTCGATTCGGTTTGCTAGCAAATGTGTCATCAGATCCTGTTGATGACTAGAGCAGATCTGGAGTTTACCTTGGGAGGTGAAGCCGACTAAAGGGGGGCGAGAATGAGCCAGTGATGCATAGAAGGCATAAAGCACATACTGTGCCGGGTGAGACAATTCCATTAGGTGACGTGGGCGTGCCGTTGGCGGCAGAAGCGGTGGTGAAAGGAGTAGGACTGGTGGCAAAAGGATCGGGCAAACCTCTTTCCACCAGCTGTTTCCTTCTAATAATGAGGGCAGCCACCATTGCAAACGTGGTCCTCACAGCCCCCACACCGCAGTTGAAAACCAGAGATGTCTGCAAGGGGTCGGTATCACGGATAACACGGAGGTATGCATCAAGATAATTGTCCTATGCCATAATGAGAGATGACGGATGACTGAGGAAAGCAAGGCTCACTTCGATAGGATGGTCCGGAGATATGGGTATTCTGTCAAAGAGGTAGAGGAGATTTGCTTTTCACCCCAGGGAGATGTTCGTACCGGTGGTACTTGGTTTGGCAGAGATTAGAAGCCGAGATGACATGAGTATTGAAGGAAGAAACTCACGTCGACGTTCCAGCCGTCCTGTTTCATGTGTTCCCAAAGCTCTCGGCAGGTCTTGACATTATTATTATCGACGCTGGTCCAAGTTGGAAGGATGGCCCCTTGGCCACTTGTTGCGGTAGCTTGGATGACGTATTAATAAACTAGTGTATGTTATTTTTGGACACGCACCAACTTCGTTGTGCGTCAAGACCACGCCTCCAAACCTAAATTTGGGATATAGATATAGGGCAAAGACCACAGTGGAGACGCACCTGGATGCTTCCTGCAGGATGTCAGTCTTGAGCCTGGCTTCAATGGCTTCAAGGTTCTCGGCACGGTCAGAGATACTCAGGGTGCGGCGTGGTTCAGCAGCATCCCGCAAGACAAAGGGGCGTCCAGAGATGTACACTGTATATGGACACAGATATATATAGTCGTGACAGGGAGAATGGAGGGACTTACCAATGGGTTCCTCTCGGGTGGAGAACCAGACAACATGAGAGGGACTGGGCGTGTTTGGCCTGCACCTCAGGATAGAGAGAATAGCTCGCAGGCCTTGGGTGCGAGGCTGGGCTACCCCAAACACATTCAAATTGCCGTAACGGGGAGCGCGAAAGTTGGGAGCACCGTGGACGTTGAGTTCGAGGTCCTGGGCGCGGCCTAGGTCCAGATGAGAGTATGTAGACGAACTGGGAGACAGGACAGATACCGGAGGGGTGGTGGTCGGTCTTGAGGATAGAGCCACGGGAAAGGACGCTGCCTGTTCTAGTATTGACGACGGCAGGCTCTGAGCGGAGGAGAAAGCCCATGAGGTCGAGGGCAGACATGACAGTAGGAGCCAACCTGGGTTAGGGGCAGGCTCCATGCTACTTTGATTGTTACTACCAGGTCCTTGACTCATCACTGTCTGGCACAATGAAGCTGGCTTACTATTGTTCCGGCCACGGTCAGTGCCTGCATACGACCCTCTGTCGCTGCTAACACTGCCCAGGGTATGGCCACGCCACACGTGTCTCTGCCTTTACCAGGCATCTCCTCTCCCTTCCGTGTCTCTCCGTCTGCATCGTTTCATCCGCTCCCCGCCATGTCTTTGCCGATAGCATTGCTTGCGGTGCTCTCTACCGCTATGCCCAGGTGGACCCCGTCATCGTTCAGCCCCTTGCGTAAGCACCTGGCGAGCCAGCTACCCCTATCTCTTCTAACCCTCTCACAGCTACCACGTCGATCGGCAAAAGAGCGTTCAGGTCTTGCAAGATTTTCTACAACAGAAGGATGACCTGCTGCACCGCGAATGCGCCTGGCTAATCGAAACACAGGTTGACTGCGTCCTCAGTGATGCCGCCTTCCTCGGCTGGTGTGTTCTCTCAGCGCCTCTAGTCGAGTGTTGACCAAAGTTGCCTCCCAGTCTTGCAGCCAAGTCGGCAGGCATTCCGTCAATCCTCATCACCAATTTTACTTTTGACGCTGTCTATAGTTATCTCGCCACGCCCCTCCTTGATGCACCCGCACAGCCACCCGTCGGCACGCTCTCTCCCTCACCTTCTGTCTCGTCGACAACCACCTCAGACCAACTTCTCCCCGACGAACCTACTCCTGCCGACATCCTCGCTCCTCTTGTATCTCAATTGCATGATGGCTATCAGCATGCCGATCTCCTGCTACGTCTCCCCGCACATATCCCTATACCCTCGTTTCTCTCCCATCCACCTTTGCCCTCCCCCGATTGGGTTGACCCTGTCTCCAACAGATTCTATTCCTCAATTGAGTCCTATCAGCTCTCCCTTCTCGATTTAGACACTCCACTGCTGCCCCCTAAACCATTCCCAAATAATCTCACTGTCCCTCGCTCAGTCCGCTCTGCACCGCTTCTTGTCCGACCACCCTCGCCGGATATCTATACCTCCCATGGTCGCACTGAATTTCTTCTCAGGACTGGACTTCCTAATTTCGAAGAAATGAAAATTCTCGTTGTCTCTTTCGGCGGACAAGCGTTCAAACGCCCTGGCACCAGCAGGACAAACAGTCGTGTCCAGAGTCGATTCCCGAGTCAAGAAGCTTTGGCTCTAACTGCCGCTTCTGAAGCGCCCCCAGACAACAAGAAGCCATCCGGTAAACGTACTTCAAGAGATTGCTCCCGGACAATCTCCCCAAGTCTCGACAAATGGGTACTGAAGCCTAAAGATATGAATGTATCAACTCCTCTTGATCTCAATGCCGTTGATCGAGATCTAAGTGCGCACATCAAATTCAAATCTCTTGACCCAGCAAGGCGTTACCGTTCCGGGCCTCAGGATCATTCCGATGAGAACATGTTGGATCAGGCCTCCAGTGATGCTGACAACGGTAGTCCAAACAACCAACTAGAATCCGATCATGCACTGTCTGATTTGACTTCGCTCTCGGGCAACACCGCTGTCGCCATCATAAAAGACGAGCGTGCCGCACCTATCATTGCCAATCATACCAAGCGTCGGCATACACTCCCTCTGAGGCAACACTACAACCATGACCTGAGCGTACGTGGTTGGCTTGCTACGTCCTCTCGCCTTTTTGTTCCAGGTGCACCACCTGCGGCTAAACCTGCACAAACGACTCTACGATCTGCTAGTCTAAAGAAATCATATGGAAAACACCCTAGTTTGGAAGTGGGTGAAGTGCCCGAGATGTGTGTTATACCACCGACTCCAAAACCCAATGGATCTGGCGATACAACAAGCGACAATGAAGATGCACCATCGATTCTCACGTCTCCAACTTCCTCCTACAGCGATTCGGAAGTCTCTCAAACTGCTTCTTCCCCCACTTCAACCCACTCTGGCGAAACAGCAAACACTGAGATTGAGGGACAAGATGGAGTCGGGTTATTGCCGGATAAGAACTGGATTGCAGTAATTTGTGGGGTGAGCAAGGAACAGTGGAATGCGGAAAATGAGGATGGTGGTTTACCTGAAGGATTTTATGTTGCCCCAAGAGATGTATACATGCCTGACCTAGTCGCCGTTGGTGACGTCGTACTCGGTAAACTGGTGCGTAACCCTTTTTTTCTCCTGAATTTTCGTTTATTAGAGCTGTTTTCAGGGCTATGGCATGACTTCGGAGTGTATTGATGCTTGTACTCCCTTGGTTTATGGTACGTCCCTTTTCTGGCCTCCATTTAAAACCTATTCGTTGAACGTCCCTTGTAGTCTCCAGGCCCCTCTTCATTGAAGAACACGGACTTCGGATGTATCTCAATCAAGAAGGCGTGGGTGTTGAGCTGTCCAGGGCTGGTTATGAAGGTGGCGAGTGGGCTAAATCAATTCAAGAAGCCTATTGCAAAGGACGGGAGATTAAAGAAGCCAAGAGGAAGAAGGAGTATGAGTTTTGTATGTTGTTGAAGCAGCTCGACCAGGAAGGTGTAGAGAGTGACGATGACAGGAGGTCGAGTGAGAGGGAGAGGCAAGGACGGGATATGGCGAGAGGTGTCGTTGAGTGGGTCGAGAACGTGAGGATGTCGATGAATTGTTGAAAGGCACATCCGTTATTTTGCCTGTTCAGGAACAGGCAAGTAAGACGTTTTACTAGACATTTATCTACCTATTCTATTCACTCAATAGTTAGTTTCTTGAATCCTGTCCATTACTAGTCGATCTCTAGAGTTAGGTCAAGGTTGATACCCATACTGGATGATTATAATATTGGAAATGTCAAACTCATGATGTGTCTCAATTTCATGTTTCTTTTGCTATAGTTTCACCTGCAACACTTGGACTTAATTATGTATTCTATGGACATTGTCTGTTGCCCCAGTCATAAAGAGCTAAGATGTAGACTTTAGTTCACACTGCTTCATGGAATTAAAGTCATTTCTCTACCCTACTACATTGCTGAAGGAAATAACTTCACTTTGTTGAAGCCAACATGTCTAACACTGCAAACAATGTTCTACCTGCCTCGACCAAAGTTGGATGTGTCTGGTATGAACTAGACAATGTTTTCAGACAGTGGTGCCTTGCCCAGTGTTGCTGCCTTCTGTACAGTCTTTACCTACTGCCCCTGTATGTCCTGACTACACCTGGAGTCGAGTTCTTTTTTCATATTTATTGATACCTGTCTTGCATCGTATAACCTCATCCCATTTCCATCTTCATGAGTTCTGTCTATGCATCCATACCATCCTCATGCTCATACTCGAAGTCATCGATATTCGTACTTTCACTTCTAAACGTCTTCACGCGATTATTCGAACCATGGTCCAACCTCGCAGCACTCCACCTGGCACGTTTCTTCAGTTCATCTTGCCGATACGTATGTGAATACGAATCAAACAGTTGATTCGTTTGCCACGCCACCACACCTACACACTGGAAGGAAAAATATGACACTACTACCAAAAGTATCTAGAAGTACTTGTAGCATAAGCAGTGTGTTGGGAAATAATTCTGTTGGAACAGTCATCTTCTGATAGGAGGGCGTCATACTCCTCATCGGTATACTATACTGACGTGTGAGGAGAGCCAAAAATGCTGAGACACAGTCAAGTATCTCAGTCTACTCTGGGTCTTTCATAATTGAATAGGCTAAACCAGTATCATACAATCAACCTACCATACTTTCATGACTTCTCCACACGCGTTCCGACTCGAATAATCACTCAAGTCAGTGACTCGTTAACGAGCAGTAATTCTAGTTGCTTGAGGGGTCAACGGAGTGGATGGTGGCTTTGCGTTCGCGGACGGTGCACCAACCGTTAATGATGATCTTGTCCAATCAGGTAAGATAGTCCTAGCTAAACAGTTCGATGGCTCAGTAGAAGGTTCTATATCGTCGTCTTCTGTGTTTCGCACTATCTCTACGGCTTCGTCCCATTTTTCTCTCGGTACCTCTACACCACCAGTCTTGAGAGCTCTAGAATTATGACGAGTTGGATGGTAGATTAATAAGATAGCATATGCAACGTACCCTGCAAGGGATCCACCAATCCAAGCCATCAGAGAGGGTGCAAAAGCAGGCGCCTTGCCAGCGTTGGCGGCTGCTCGGCCCGAAGTAGATGGTGGTGGTGACGGGTTGTTCAAGATTGAAATATAAGGAGCTAACGGTCTCAACGAAGCGTATCGGTCGTAGGCAGATGGAGATGGCTTTCCATGGATGACATCCCGTCTCGGTTTCCGACGTCCGGTAATCACGGGGGGCTGAATTGCACGCAAAATCTCCGCTTGTAGTCGTTGTATAAATCCAGGAAGCATCGCTGTACCACCCGTAACCAAAATAGAACATGCAAGTGTTTTTCTAAGATCAATAGGTGTTTTGAGTAGAACGTCAAGGACAAGTTCTGCGAGACTGCTTTCGTCGATATCACCACCTTCAAACAGTACTTCTGCTGCCCGTTCACGGATCCAGCCTGGAATTATCAATGTGCCTGGACCTGTACTAGTTCGCTGATGTTGAGGAGGAACGACACGCATATGAATCGGTGTTGCCCTCGAATGTCGTTTATAGAGGTTTGCAATGCCTTGAAGATGATTTTCACTGGATGTAAAACTAGGTGAGGTAGCACGTAAGCGTTCTGACTGGGAATTTTCTGAAGCTTCTGTTCGAGGGGCCTCCGTGGCACCAGACTCAGCAGTGGAAAACTCGGATTCGGAGGCAGCGACTGAGTCGCTGGCCGGTACTTCAGATCCTTCATTGTGATCTTCGTCCTCGTCCATTGTATCCTCTCTTGTTTGTAGTTCTGGTGGTACTATCTCTTCTTGATTGTCTGGCATGACGTCACTCACAAAACAGCAACGAGACTTAATTTCCTCGACCAGTTCATCCGTTAAAATTTCCTGAGGAACCCTCATAGCTCGTTCAGCGTCCGGTACAGTGGTAGTAGAGCCCAAAGTCGCCAAGGGTGGAAGGTAAGTTGCAAACAGCAAAAGGAGAGCACGCAAATGTTGCGTGAGTTTTGCACCGGCCAAAGGGGTGGTTTGGAGTTGAGGAAAGAGTGGCCGAGATGCAAAAATCTGTGTACATGATCAAATCAACTGCATTGTATGAACGCAGCCACGAAACCTACGGGCAAAGCCACTGATTCAAGATGACCAGAATCCACGACTAGACCAGTTATTCTTCCAACCGCTAGTAATGACAACAAATGACTTGAAGCGAATGAGACAGAAGGTACCTGGATATTTCAGAATGCAGCGTAGAAATAGCAAGCGGAAATGGCAAACCTGGTTGTCGAACAGAATCCTCGCAATGAGATCTTTAATGTACAGCGGTAGCAAAGGATGCTCGACTAAAATAACCTTTCTTGCTTTAGGATCTGTCATCAACGAACTTGAAAGTTACTCAACACCCTCAGAGAAAGAAGATAAATACGCGCTCACTTGTGAAAGACAGATCGTAAGCATTTTTGCAGCCGTATCTCTAGCATCCTATCCTCCTCCGCTCGTTCTTGCCCACTCCTAGCTCTTGAAAGCTTCCATAGCGTATCATTCGGTCCTACGGCGTAAAAAACGTCTCGGGGTCTCCCCTCACCACTGAATCCAACCTTCCATATACGTGAACCAAGATCAATGATGACACGGTCCTCGACACCATACAGTGAATGTCGACGGGTTGTTGTGTAGTGGGGTGAAGATTGTATTATATGTGCAGCCGAGATCCGCGTTGCTACAGGTGTCCTTGGATTCGCTGTCGTTGTTGGAGTAGCAGGGGTAGACATGGTGGAGAATGGAAAACAGCAGAGTTTGTCATGTTGATGGAATCATTGATTTAGTTAACTAGCTACATAAATGTATTATGATTGCTTGGCAGAAAGTCGTGCAGCAAAGACCATGATGAGTAATGCCCAATGCTCAAATTGTTCTTTTGACATGAAAAGGACACCTTGGGATAGAACTGCTTTGATGATTTGCGCCTGCATTCCCTAATCATTGTGCCGGTTGATTCAACCAGTCGCGGAACAAAGAGGGTTCAAACTAACCTGGTACCAGCCGAAGAAACCTTGCTTTTTCCAGACTCGCTTCAAAATCTCAATTGCTCCGACGTATTTATTATGTGAGTGATGAGGAGCTTGCGAAGGTGGTGGAAGTCCATTCTTTTCAATGGCATCATCAGCATCAGCACTCCGTGCCTGGATGCGGACCTTTGCCATAATATAGGGGTACGTGACCTATCCAAATGAGACTTATCAAAGCATACACTTGAAGGCGACGCACTATAGTAGCAAGAGTCTTGCTCAGAGCGCCGACAAGAAAGTTGAGACCCGGAGACATCTTGGCTGAATTTGTTTGCCGTGCAAGAAGCACTAGACTTTTTACACGCTCAAAGACACCATATGTGATAGCGGGATTGATAGTCAAGATCAGACCAGGCTTTATACCAAGCCAAAGCCCAGTTACACCCTCTTCTTGGACGATCTCGCGTGCAACAGCAAAGAAAGAGTCATCATCTTTGTCATCGGCTTTTGGAGATGATGAATCTTTCCTGTCTATCCGGCCTACTTGCTGTCTCGTAGCAATCACAGCGACAGGAATGGTGAAAATCTGGGCAAGGGCACCCGCAACGGCCCCCAACACGAGCTCTGCAGCAGTCGAAAGGGGTGGTAATTTGGCCCCCGCCGGCAGTTTACTTGTCAGGCGCTTGATATAAGCTCCTCTGACGAAGGAATAGAAGAAAAAATAAGCATATTCTATTGGGACCACTGAGACAGCATTCCGGCTCTTGCAGAGGAAGACCCACGCATGGAGAAAGTATTCAACATGGTTGCACCAAATCCACGGAACAAACCAGCAAAACCGTCTTTCCAGTATATTTTGAGGATAACAGAGAGCATCGACCGCTCATTCTTACTTCCTCCGGAAGAAGGAACTGCCTGAATCCTTGTCTTTGCGCTGAATAAAATAAGTGCTATCTTTTACACGGAGGAAACGACGTACACATCTAAAGGATACACAACACTGAGAAAACGTGTGAGCACGCGATGACCTCTGTAATCAAGTAGGATAGCCTACGCAGTGCTAAAGCAGCCCCCCAGGGCACCAGCCAGCGCCGCACCAAACGGGCTGAGCGCCGGCCTTGACTGTACGGACATTGGAAAGAGTAGACAAGCAAATCTATTTCACAATGGCAATTGCGGTCAAATAAGTCGAGCTGTAATAGCCGGTTATCATGTGATTACTAGCATGAACTTTCTACACAACCTCCACATTACCCCTTCCGTCCACCCTGATCTGCAGCTGACCGAAGACTTTGCAGAAGAGGCACAGCGACAAACGATTCAGATTTATGGAATTGCTGGCCGTGTCTGGTATTCCTTTATGTCATGTAATGTTGCGCAGTCGCCTCAACAGCACCTCGACCTCGTAGGGAAGCCGCATACGCATTATTACTCTATATCAGATCTCCACTGGGATTTACTTTTGATCCTCCTTTTCTCGCTGCGACGTCTCCACGAACTATACTCGAGCTTGGGTCCGGAACAGGCGTCGTAGCTGCCGCAGTTGCAAGTGTTATCGATCAGCGTGAGGATCTGGTTATTGCAACGGATCTCCCAGAGGTATGTGTTTCATTCTTTATTCAGACTCCAACAAAATCGTTCAGACGGGTTGTAGGTATGTCCTCTCCTCCACAAGAATCTTAGGACGTCACCGAGCGCATTGGTGCGGCCTCTCGCTTGGGGAGACGGAAATTCTGGATGTGAACTTGCCTTCGAATTATCATCTGGATCGAAGCCGAGGACCTTGACACATATTATTTGCAGCGATTTAGTGAGACCCAATTTGGTCTTCATGCCCTCATCACAAACGCCTTGTTCTCCTTCAGGTTTACTTTCCTGAACTATTCGCGCCACTCCTCCGCTCCTTGATCCAGCTGACGTCCTCCATGTTTGATCATGACTTGACACACACAAAAATTGTCATATTCCATAAGGTCCGTAGCCTCGTAAAGGAAGCTCCTTTCTGGTCCGCTTTTGGTCTCTGGTTCGACTTCACTCCTATTCTGGTCAAAGTGAATGACCAGGGAGTGGAAGAATGGCGGCGATTTGGCGAAGATATGGATGATATCTTGTTCGCTTTCGTCGCACGCAGGCGCATCGAGTCATTCGGGTGGCAGGTGCCTGCCGACAATCGAGCCCTCTTGGCTGGCCTTGGTGCCTGGAATAATGACAAAGAGAAGGGGGATGAATCTTTCGAATCCTTGTTGCTCATGTCCTTTCCAGCCTCATGATGATCTAGGTGCTCTGGTATATGAATTTATATCCAATCTTGATGTCACACAACCCTTTGATGTACTTGTGCCTGACAACTCTTTCAAAAAGGGCCACCAGATCTTTGACATGGCAAGGAATTCAATCTACCCTTTAAATGGATAAGTTTTCTTCAGCTGAATTGAATCTCTCACCTCATTCCAAGACACTAACAGACTGTGACAACCGGAATGTTACTGACTAGCAAGAGCATTGAAAGTTCTCATCCTACAAGGAGTGGATTTATTCTGCTCTTTGGGCCTTCTTCGATACGGAATCCACTTAGAAGAGTCGACCCACCCCGTATCATCCCAGTCGCTTCGTCAGGTGATGCATGTTGCCACCGGACTCGATAACCATGGTCGATTCTTCGGGTCCGAGATTAAGATCGGCTGCCCACCAGACCATTGAAAGCATATAGATCAAGTGGTACTTGAGAAGTCTGAATGCTAGTGCAACAGTGTTTCGGGAGATGTTGAGTACCCATCTGTTCTTCACTGGTTCATTGAAAGTGCATGGCTTCATTGAAAGTGCATGTCAGCATTCGCCAAATTTCGTGTCGCCGGTGGCGGCTGAATTCATAAGTAAAAGAAAGGACTGACTCTTATTGTCCCTGTGCTTATGGCATTTTGCAGAGTTCTCAGACAACAACACATAAGTGTTGTTATAGCAGGGAAAAGGTATGGCAGTATACAACATTTTACAGGCATCGAGGTGTGCATCCAAGAATCATGTCTTCAGAGAGGTTACCAAGACAATAGCTGTGATAGCATCTGTCCATTGTAGACTGTTAACCTGGAGTAGAAAAAGGAAGTTTTTGTAGTGAGTTTGGCGTGTTTTTAGGAGCTTTAGGAGGTGAGAGGAAGCAAGGGGCATGTCGACTCTTGTTTTTTTGGTATCTATATGGAGGTTTATTAGTACCCAATTTTTTAAAAACAGAAAAATATTAGATGAAGAAAAAAAACTTACATTAAAACCAAATTATCCTACTGAACTGGAATCGTGTTTGCCCCAGATCAAGTTCCGGATTAGACTCTAGAACTCTTACAGGAAGTCAATCACTACACTACCAACAAATAAGTAAGTAGTCTTTTTTTTAGATACCATGCCTGGTATGGCCTTCTCACGGAGGCCTTGATGGTGGATAATTCCGGGTATGGATTAGTTTATTAGGGGTAGAAGTGTCGGGGCATCCAATTATGTGACAATACCTTTCTTCCTTCATTCAAGCCTTTCAATGTTCCCCATTGCCGTTACCAATGCACGTGTGATCTCTCCTCGTTATCTCGCGGTTTTTTCAACAAAAACTTTGTGCCGCTTCCGTCTGATCCATACTCCAACCAATGACAGTAAATCAACACTTTCAAAGGCAAAGCCGCTACCTTCACAACAGTTGACGCTCCCTCATCAAGCTCAGGAGCGCTCCGAAAACTTGAGCGTACCAGGATTTAACCCTCCTGGAGGCGGTGGCGGTTCTGGTCCAGGAGGCAGCAATGTCTTTCAACTCACACGGTCGCCGTTATTTGATGCAGCATTGACAACGATCATTGGAATAGGCATGGGTGAGTTGCATATTCTATTGAAAAGTGACTCGACTGAGTGGCACTATATCAGTTTTCTTTGGAGGTGTTGCATATATAAAGTGGTACAAGAAGAATGTTCTTGACAAGGTGAGCACTCGTTGTTGGCTACTACATTTATTTGTCAATTACAAAATTCCTCTCCCAAGATTGAAGAGGCATTCTCTGGTGGTTATGACCCAGCTCTCGAATTGGCCAAGGAGCATACTCAACGGATACCATTCGAAGATTCCAACAGTGACTCACATGGAAATTATCCAGCATCATGGTCGTCCAATCTACGACGGAAGGAGCAAGACTTCGTTGATGCTATTGTTCAGGGGATGGAACCTGGTCATTATTTCATGTTGCTAGGACCCAAGGTACTCGGCAGCTTTGTTCAAGTGTACGATGATTCAGTTCAACATAGGGCTCCGGTAAAGGTAGCATGGTCTTCCAATCAATGGCGGACGTCCAGGCCGAGGGTATTGCTTTTTGTGATGCTCATCCAGATCTTGAAGTTTTCCGCCTACGCCTCGGAAAGGCACTCAATTTCGAATTCTTTGAGGATTCACAAACAGGGTTGTTTCAACGAAGAGATCCCCGCGAAGGTTGGCAACAACTATATACATATAAACGACTCCTCGCTCACAAATTTCCTATAAAGGGGGACCGGGTCTTGACATTGAGAGAGGTTACAAATACTATCATATCACATGTTCAGCTGACAGATGAATTTTATAGCGTTGAACAAACTGGAGAAGGTCGCCCTTAGTCTCTGCAAAAAGAGAGGCAAACCCCTTGTTCTAATCCTCAATAACGTACATCACTTCAAGAACGACGCCGACGGACGAGCTATGCTACTCCAGCTCCAGCAGAGAGCAGAAGCATGGGCTGCCAGTGGTATGTTTTCTTTCCTAGTCTGCCCCAGTATTCACTTGATTGATCCAATCTTTGAAAGGCATATTGACAGTTATCTTCAGTTCGTGAGTTTTCTGAAGAGCTAGTTAAGGATGTTCGGATTCCCATCTCTCTACCCCAGAGACGATTTCTGGCCTTATCACTTCATGCGTATGTCCTCAGTGATTTCTTCCCGCTCTCGAGTTGACTTCTATTCAGGGAAGACTGGAAGCAGGATGCATGTGCGGTTTTCCTGGAACTATCTATTTTTCAGTATTAATCTCCTACTAGACCGTTTCCATGTATGACTTGAGCCATAGTGAAGCTGTAGATGCTCTCTGTCGTTTACGCATGAACGTGAGCCGCGCTGCAGTTGAACCGAAGCTTTTGGAAGACATTGTTCAATCAGTTGGAGGGCGTCTTTCATATCTGAATAGAGTATGTCAATCTTTTGTTATCTCGAGAATATCCCAAAACTCTGATAGGTGGCAAGGGCAAAAGACATGAAGCAAATGGCGGAGCACATGCTCAAAGTCGAGAAGGAATGGCTACTAAGTCAAATTGGGATGTTCCATTTAGACTTGCCCTGAAACTAATGGCTAATATATCCAACAGGTCTCATTGCTGATTGTGACGACGACGTTATGGATGAGGTTCGTGATTCGCTTTTCTCAGAGCTATCCTAGCTAATTTCACTCAGCAAAAATGGAGTTCTTGTTCATGGTTGCTTCTTCAAGAATTCGTCAAACAATACCAAAAGCATGAAAAGGAGAGGGAAGAGGCCATCAAAGCCGGTATCCTCGATCCTCAAAACCTTCCTGACTTGCCTTTACCTAAAGTTTCCTATGTGTGTCCATCCTCTATTCAATCGTGTTCAATGATGACAGCAGAAAACAGGGAAAGGTTAGACAGATCATGACTCGAGCTGACTTTATTGAAGGTTTGCTGCGTAGTTTCTACCTCAGAATGTGATAACATGAACTGCTTAATAGAACTCGATCGTCTTAGCATTATTGCGATCGATGTGAGCTGGCTCAATTGTCATGCCATGTTCCACTGACCAAGGGTTTTCAGATTAATCATGACGTTCGACCGGACTCCATGTTGATTCTACATGCTGCTCGAGCTGTTTGCACTGAAGAAGGGTTTGACGAACTGCTGGAAGGAGTGAGAGATAGAATTGATGAAATTGAGAGCTTGCACAGGACACGTGAGCTGACTGTGAGTTTCCAATTACACCTTTCCTCGTTCATTATTCAGCTTATGTATTTAGTTCAAAGATCTGGAAAAAGGTGACAAGATCCGACTTTCGGTGGACAAGTATGGCTCTGTGTCCAGTATCACACGTGGCTTCAGTCGGGATGATGACGATGAGTAGACTCCCATGGACTACTTGTCCTGGATGTTTTAAGATCGTAGGTTGTGGTTCTCTCCCTTTCTGCATCATTTGATATCTACATCTATTGTGGACGCGAACAGCATTTTCCAAAACCGTTGGCATTGGTGCTTGTAAATAGAACTCGTTAGCTTGCAAAGGAAGGTGTGATAATAGTGTGTTGTCCAAGCAAAAAGTGCAGTACTCATCCTGGATATAACTTCTGGTGACTTCTGACCCCAAAGAATGCAATCATCTCTTATCTATGATTCTGTGAGATGTCTACATGTCCAATGTTGTTGGGAGAAATGCCACTGTGAGCATAGCAAGGCTGGGCAACTAGCCAGAAACTTACTAGAACAAGCAGCAATCTCACAGAGTAGGATAAGTACAGATGTCCAGACTAAAGGAACATAGGATCGGCCTGGCATAGTGGACATTTCTTTTGAAGGGAAGCCTTTCTAATAAATAAAATTATGAATAGCTGGACATAATGAAGCACACTTTATTAGTACGTGCGCCTGTCAGTTGCTGTGTTGTCCACGCCAAAGCAGCTCACTGACAGAGTTTTTCTTTCCATGAGCACTCTGACTTCTCCACTGTCTCCTTCCCTTTTTTCTCCCATTGACGACCTGCGCTGCTCAGACCTCGTCACCTCCGACGAAGAGCCCGACCTTGGGGCTTTCACTGCTGTCCTCAGGGCATGGGGCTATCTCCTGCCCCCACTGCGCATCCATGCAACAACTGTTCTTGATTCGTCTTCCGCCTCGGACAGCCCTCGCAGCGTCGAGATAAATTCTGAAGTTGATGTGCTCTCCCCGAGCTCTGAGCTAGTGGCAGTTTCAACTCTTGTCAACGACAATACAACAGAATCCGACATCCTCATAACCTACTCGCCCTCGATAGACCAACCTGTCCTGGACTTTCTTCGACCTCGTCGCCTAGGTATTCACACACAGCCACTGCGCCCACCCCCCTTTTTCGTTGTTGATGATACCTCGTCCCCTCCCCCTCGTTTACAAGACATGGCCCTTTCATCTGCTCCCAGTCAATCTGATCAGATCTCCATCTCTCAAGCTGATCAACCCTCACTCGGTTATCTTGATGAAGCCTTGAGTTTTATTGCACAGGAACGTGCCAGGTGGAGTGCTGCGAGGTTGAACCGTGACTCGAATAATCGCCTACAGACATTTAGAAGTGAAAGTACGAGTACAGATGACTTCGAGCATGAGTATGAGCATGAACATGACATGAATGCATATGCATATGATGAGACATTGGGGAGATATACTGTCGGTGATTATTTTCCTTTCCTTTGAATTTTCTCTCTACTTGGCCGTCTTCCTGTCATGTAATGCTCTCGACTTGGCCACATTGAACTGACTATAGTTCAATAAAACAGATTCTGAATGCTTGCGTTCTCGGTTACGATCTCTTGATACAATCCATCAAGAAATAGGATAGGATGCAAGACAGGTATTAATAAATGTGGAAGAAGAACTCGACGCCAAGGTATAAGCGAGACACATTGAGAAAGAAGTGAGGAAGAAAAGAGAACAACAGCATCAATGATACCTAAACCAAGATACCCATGACGAATTTACGTTCGGAAGATGTTATTCATGGTGATGATCCATCTACGATAAGTTCCATTACCACTGTGCATCCTCCTCCTCCTCCTCCTCCTCCTCATCGATTTCATCGTTGTAATCACCATCATCGTCATGATTAACCAAAATGTTTATTTTCAAAAACTTGATCGACTGAAAACGCTTGCAAAACAATTACAAGATGAAAGAAAAGTCTTGAAGATCAATACCTCCACCTCCTCTTCAACCCTGGTATCATTGTTGATGATGATGAAGCAGGAGAATTACATCGAGAGGCATACAGATCCAACTTCTTCCTAACCGATTACGTTGGTACATATTTTCATTGTCCAGTACGTATTTAAAACACTGGTTTATTTTTTGGATTAATTCGAATATCTTGATTGGATTGTTATCAAAAAAGAAAAAAAGACATGATCATCAAGCGTGAAAGAGGAAGAGAAAGAGTGAAAAAAGGCACCTTTGTCGTCGTCATCATGGGGGCTATCCTACCTACTACGGTGACAATGACAGCAGAAATTGAAATACATATGTGTACATGGAAGGCATGACCCCCTTTACAATGACTGCCCTCTGTAGCTGGAGCAAAACCTACAGAAAACGTGCCAAATCTCCAAGCGAATGTCATGTACGAATATAGCTTCTCGTTGACCTGATTAGCCATACTTGATAGCTTCGATACGCGACTTGCTAAACTTGAGAAGTCGATTCTGCCTCTGTATACCACTGCTCAGATCCTAAACTGCCAATCTCATAGTGTGCAGGCTATTGAGTTGTATAAGGAGGCATTGGACAGGTTGAACGCCAAAATTGCGTTCGATCCTCACAATCTTAACCTTACTAAGACTATGTGCAGTGGACTTGTCACCAATTTTGACATCTTGTTTACATGGGCTCGTCTCGTTGAGACTGGAGCCAAGAAGCTTACCCAGCTCCATTCTACTATTGTTGCCGAAAGCTCCTCTGGTAAGGCTCCCACAGCCCCAGACTCACTTTTTCTTCATCCCTTTTTTCAAACCTCTGGTTTCCTATCTCCACAATCTCCCTCTACCATCAACACATCCTTCACATCCTGCAGCACCTGCCATCATGTCGACCTTGACGGAAGTTTGGTCAATGGGTCGAGACGCTCTTATCCACCTATGCCGCCTATACCACACAACGGTAGTGGTGGATCATCGTCATCAGGAATCAGAGGGAGAGGAAGGGCTTCAAGTGGGCCGGCAATTTCAATTAGAGGAGGGATGAGGAAAGCTTCAGGGGTCTGACAGCCGGCTAGGCTTCATTTTGCATCAATCATTTTCATGTCAGTGTCTCGCTCTCGTTGTATTTGAATCTTGATTGGTGCCCCTTTGCCTCACTAGTGTTGTGGTTTAGCTTTGAGGGCGCCGTGGCCTCTCGACTAATCATTAACCGCTGCCTGTGGTTTTTCTGGCAGGATCTCTCCACATTGGCCTCTTATCCAGCACTCTTTGGGGCTGTTGCTTGCTTCCTGAGTTTCAATTTCTGGATCCTAGTGCCTCCTCTGTCCGAGCAAGGATTAGTACTCTGCTCGATCATGTCGACTCTTTTCATGCCACTTCACTTCATTGACCGTCATTCACACCACTTTTCATATTTAATGACACTCAATTGCATTTTGGACACTCATATTTCTATAATTCTTGCACTCCGTAGTCTCTTTGAACAAATTTCACCTTTTTTGGTTGCACATGCATGCCTTTTATTCAGCCTTTCCTTCTCTCTCGTTTTGAACGCACGCAGTTTTTACGTATCAGCACTGTGATATACCTGACGTGACGATGACGGTTAACAAGAACCCGACTCACGATTCCCGCTCCCGCTCACCTACATGGAATAATACATACAATGCCTAGAGCTTGTATTTCGTGTGGTCTTGTCTCCTCACTCTATTGATATCTTTGCTCGCGCCTGTCCTTGTTTTCATGGTTGCCTACAAATTTATACTAACTGAAATGTACGTATGTTGCATGGAAACTTCTAAAAACCCTGGGTATTTCAGGTTGATCGGAGGTTGATCGATCATAATAATGCAAATCGAATACAAAGTCAATACAAAGTCTATACAAAGTGTCCCGTCATGGGCATTCACTCGGTGAAAATTGATGCAACTGTACGAAAGTGGGGAACTGGTGCTGAGGCATGTTATATTCATCATGTATTCCTCTGGTCTCATCCCGTGCTTCTAAAGAAACTGTCACTTCTGACAAAACCAGACTCTATCGCGTCATCATATGGTGCTCTGATCAAGCATCTCTTCGGCACAGTGCTTAATTAGTTGACCACACTCAGGTAAACTCTACTCTTATTATTAGGTCAAGGGTAGAGTCAAGGATAGACTTTTGCTACCCTTACCTAAGGGGTATACCCTACCCCTGGTGGGCCCTATACATGTAGATCACCATTCTTAGTTCTCTTATTTTATTCTATTCATATGATTTTCTGTTTCTATCTATTTCCCCCTCGGTCTCTAGCCTATTCAACATTGAGACAGTAGGACAATAAACAAAAGATGGTGATCCACTGCACAATAGTAGGAAAGTAGGAGAGGAATAAGAGTGGTGAAGCCCCACTTCAGAAGGCAGATGCATACCAGACTACCTGTAACAAGAATCGGAGAATACAAATTTTGATTCTTCGAGGCAACAGGCAAGGGTTGTCAGAAATACACGATACTTTTGGCCTCAGAACAATTTACAAGAATACGGTCAACCATACATGTTATGCCGATAAAGTAAATGCTTCAAGGGACCTCTCGGCCAAAATGAACTCTTCACATTCCTTTCGACTCTTGTCAATGTCTAACATCCATAGAAAGATAGTGCTCGACACTCCACTGGGAAGAGATATAATCAGTGGCTATTTGAATGTTGTCAAGATACCCACAGGCCGAATAAAAATGCAAAAGGCATGTTGTCATTACCACCAGAAGCAGTTATGATAGCACTAGATACTAGTGGACCGATGAAGGCAGAGGTTTTCCCCACCTGTTGTACCGTTTCAGCTGCGTAGCGGAAGTATCATGGAAACTTACCACCGAAAAGAGTGCGAAGAAAAGAAACCTGGGTCAAGGAAACTGAAGCTCACGTACTCTCAACGAAGCTGGATACATACATTTGAGGAGGTGGCGAAACTTCACTGATCATGGTTTGACTGTATGCATACCACGGACACACTGCAAAGCCATAATAAGCCTGGTAAGCCCTAGAATAACATCAGGACGCATTTCTCATGAGGGGAGATTTTGACTCGCCAGACTTCCCACACATGCTTGAAACCAAAGCGATTGGTATGGACTCCTATCAAGCCCCAGATCGTCAAGACCTAATACTGTTAGCCGGCGCTCTGCCAATGGCCTTGTTGAGCTTACAATGATCCAAAATGCGTTGAACATAAGCATCTAGTGCAAGGTATGACGTGAAAATAGCTCCAGGAGAGGATACATACTGTCTTGGTAGATATCCTGAGCCGTTGTTGGACAAACCAATGCACACTGCCCTCCATGTGAGGAAGCGTATACACCTCACAGGAGATGGCTTACTAGATGCCAAGGGCTTGCGCAACAATGCCAACAATAAGAAGAAGTGTGAGATCTAGCGTGGAATAGGCCACGATGCTACGATCTGTCAGGAATCTTCAGCCAGTGAGCTTCAACGAGTCATACCTATTTTGTAATGTCGCGATTACAGTTCTGTGCAAGCCGTAAGTCAGTGAATTGATCACAAGAGGCATCATACACTGTGGTGTTGAGCACATCACCCCTTGGATCATCATGAAAGAGGATACAGAATGACGAGAGTAGAAAACCGACATGAGAAAGTAAAACAAGAGATATAGGAACGTTTGTTTCAATTTCCAGCATTCCTTTACTGCGGCATATATTTGCTTGATCCCAATAGTTAATGGATTAGTTCCTACGGGTAGATCCAGGCCTGGTCGTCTTTTCTCGAAGATGAACCATGGCAATGCACAGAGGACTAGGATGGTCTCATTGTTTGAATCAGGGATGGGCTAATCGGTGGAACGGCTCACGCCAAATGCCCCCGGCAAAGGCGAGCAGAGTACTGAAAGCTCGAGTGTTGTTTTCCGTCGTTTCTTCGCTTTTGACGGCTTTCAAGATACCAACCATTATAGCTAAGATAACTACTTCGCCGACCGAACAGACTGTGAAAGAGATGTTAGAGATCCGATTCCGTGATAATGACTCTAGCTGAGTATGTTCTTTTTCCCTGGTCAGGTTGTTGGTACGACAAGTAGAACCTAAGAAACTGCACTTTACGATTTTTCTCCAGACACGACAAGATTTCGTGACTCTTGGACTTCTGGAAGGTCTCTTGCTAAGCCGGGAAATGCCGCAGTCCAAAAGGTCAGGTTACACTAGGAATACCGTGAGCTGATCAGATAGCAGACGGGTCTACTGGTATTACTCACTTGATAAGTTATCACTAATCAAAGATCAGATCTCACTTGTCGCGTAAAGAACAATCAGGCCACTTACATCCCAGGATATAAAGGACTACTGCAGCCTGCCATTTTGAGGCATCTTTGACACCAAGCCAAGCAAAAGAAACTGCGACAGCAACCACAGTGAAAAAAATCGTGATATTAGGTCTGTGGCGCTTAAGGCAAGTTGATCTGATAGAACTTGATTTGGACAGACCTCCACTGGCCATAATCAGCCCAAGCACCTATAATGATAAGGACGGCAGCTTGCAAGGCGAAGCTGATGCCATTTGTCAGGAGAACAATCGAGTTGACTAAAAGTTGGCTTTGTCTAGTTGCCGCAGCTATTTGGTGAGATCGAATACTCACCGTCTCGTACTCGACCAAGATATGGAAGGACACAACTACCTGTTCCACAAGCTGTAGTGAATGGTCTATTTGAAGGATCGTATCCTGCAAGAAACAGCAAATTTTGAAATTGGGACGGTCCGAAATTGAAGCCTGAGAGACCATTGTTCCCTACGTAGTAGAGATAATAGCTCCAAAGCTCTAAACGGGTTGTGGTGATGACAGGCTTGTTATGAGTTTGAGTGGGATCCTTAGATTCCTCTTTTCGGTCTGTACTGGAAGACATGATTAAGGACTGATGAATTTGAACTCGAAATAGATTCTAAATTTTCAGCACGTGGTAAGTTATGGCGGACAGATTCGGACGACAAAGCTCTGACGCGCTCTTTGTCACCCAGGAGTGTACGTTGCATGTATCGCGTCTTGCTCGTCTCAAAGCAGGTTACGTCGTCTTCGAGTCGGAATGCCGTGAGAGTGGTGAGAAGGGTGAGTTTCAGCATACCAAACATATTTCTGGTGGCAAAGTATTGATATTTCTTTCCAGTCTCTTGCCACCGAAGCAAGCCCTGCTCCCAAGAAGCAGAACATCAAACGCAACGCACTTTTGGTAGCCACTGTGCTCACTGCCGGCAGCACCTTTGTTATCTTTGCCTACCAGAATCGCTATGGGGTTTTATCCCAACATGTCCCTTTCGGTCAATCTGTATCAGAGTTTGCTAAGGCTCACGGCTGGGATGATTTCACGGTCGACAGCGTCGTCGAATTTGGCACGGATATTTTGGTTACCACATTTGGTTTTGTTTCGGATTTGATCAAGAAAGTGACCGGCCAAGTCAATGAGGCAAAGGATCAGGTAGAGACAAAGGGTCAAGAGCTGAAGATTTCCAAAACTATCGAAGAAACGCCGAAGCATGTAGAGACAGTTGTACCTCCTCCTGCGAAGGTTGAAGTACCACAACCTACGGCTCAACCAGTTACTAAACCAGCAGAAATACCTGCTTCGATATCCAGGAAGGTCTCTGCAGATCTTGAAGATCTTGTAGCACGAGCAGAAGCTGCGATTGCTGGAACGCCCGATCTCGGCGACTCCGAACCCCAGTCAGTCGACGAGCCGCGAATAACCCCCAAGGTTGTCACCCCAGATTCCCAAATATCTGCCATGGACCTCCGTGTTGACTTTGAGCCTCCTCCTGGTTTTATGTCCCGACAATCTTCCAGGGAGACTAATGCTAAACCTGCAAAAGAGACCGAAAAGAAACATGACATTAAACTTATCCCTCTTACTCCGATAGTATCCTCCCTTGCTCAATCTGAGCCTATAATTTCCCACCTCACCCACATCATCGACGACCTCATCCCCTACCTCCAATCGGACCCTGTCGTTGCTTCAAAGGCAGCCGATGTCTTAGACTCTGCCCAGAAGGATCTTCAGCACCTCGTTGATCAGTTTGAAAAGACTCGCGAGGACGAAAGAATTGCACTTGAGGCCAAACTAGACGATCAAAGTCATGAATACTCCTTGAAGCTCCTTGAATTCGAATTAGAGACTCGGGATAGGTTGGATAATCAGCAAGAAGACTTTAGAAAAGCTTTCGAAGAAGAAAGGGCCAAGATCATCCAAGCATACCGAGAAAAGCTAGAGAATGAACTCAAAACACAGACTCATCTTATCAACGAACGGTATGTATGTCTCATTCTATCGTTGGTTTTTTCAAACAATACACTAGGCTCAAAGAGGAAGTTATTGCTCAAGGTATTGAACTTCAACGTCGCTGGATTCGTGATATTAAAATTCGCGTCGAACACGAACGAGGGGGCCGTTTGGCCAAACTTGATGAGCTTTCCGCTGATCTCAAACGCTTGGGATCTGTGATTCATGACAACACCAGTTATCTCGATGATAACATTCGTGTCCACGCTCTTTGGACCGCTATCCGTGCTCTGGACTCCGTTACCCAGTCTTCTGTTCGCAAGCCTTTCCATGAGGAACTACGCACTCTTCGTCATATCACTGTTGCCCGCGAAAACCCTGTAGCAATTGCTGCCCTTGATTCGCTAGAGAAAACTGATGTCCCGGATGTCGGGGTCGAGCCCTTCGCGGACCTTTGCACCTGGTTTATCAACGAGGTTTCTCCCAAGGTCTCAGAAGTGGCACTTGTGCCTAATGAGAATGCTGGTGTTCTATCATACATTGCTAGTCGTATTTTTTCAAACTTGCGTTTCAAGCGCCACGGTCTAGTAGCTGGTGATGACGTACTAAGTGTTCTAGCTCGTGCTGAGTACTATCTCAATGAGCAGGACTTGGACAGTGCTGCTCGTGAATTAAACCAGTTGAAGGGATCTGCTAAGGTCATGCTGCATGATTGGTTGGAAGCAGCACGAAGACGATTGGAAGTGCGTCAGGCTCTTGAGGTGAACCTTTCCCCTTGTTGGTCACGCCATGATCCGCTGACGATTCCCAGGTCGTAGAAACTCAAGCCAGGCTCGCGTCCCTACTTATCGTGTAGTTGCTATGGTTCATATAGATTGAGAACATGCAGACTACAAAATATCTTTGAGTGTGAATCTAAACTTGACCGCAGGTACGAGAATCATTAATTCGACACAATCTTAGCATCAATATATCTCTCTAGAGTCCACGGTAAATTTTCTGATGCACTTGCTCCTATTGCGACTGACTCTACATTCTATTCTTAACCACCCTACATCTTCAATACATCTTCAATACATTTTCTTTTATTCTAAGCAAATTTTCGGAATAGGTTACGGTGTTCGACTCTCAACTTTCTAGTACATCTATGACGTCCCTTTCAGAGAGTTGAATCAGAGAATTCAGCCGAGCTCTCTAGTGATATGACATCCTGCTGGACATACGGTCCCTCCACTATCTGAATGCCTTCAAGGTTTTCTTCATCATACAGACTGACATCATGCCGTGGTGCTTTCGTAAATACAGCAGTCGCCTTTCACTATATAAAGCAGTCGACAGAATGTATCATGAGATAGAAGGGTATCATATAACAGAACATGGGTCAAATACTGAGGTCTGAGCCAATTGGATTGGACCTTCCCTCTTAGAGATTCCTTAAATTGATAGCATTTCTGCTATATTTTCGTCCATGGCATTGATCAGAAGGGTGTCATAACTGTCCCCCCGAGTGCACACTCACAAACGACTTGAGCTCTCCTTACCACAGGCTGATATACAATGTCAACTTGATATCCCGAAGCATGCTGCTTATGACATACCTGCACACTCTCAGCCTGGTCGTTGAGTTTGATTCCTTGAGATACTTTCACCAATCCTGGAAATATGGTGGCCCCAACTCGATCAAGCTCACCACGTTCACTTTTCAAACATCTTTTTGTGAGTTCCATTTCCCTAGGATACAGTGGGCCGCCCAACTCGGGGACGAATGCACGGTAAAACACATCTCCTGAGTTTGAACCGGGGCCATGCAGCATTCGAGAAAAGGCATAGGCAGAGTCAAGGATAGAAATTCCACCGAAGACAGGTGGCACACCCTGTAGTAATTTTGCGAGCTCTGGAATATGTTCATAGAGGATGCTTGTTGTCATTTCGGGAGTGCAGGATTCTACGGCCGCTGAAAAAGTCTGCCGACGCCATACACTAGCAACAGTTGGGTCACCTGGATATATCGAAGTATCGCACAAAGAGGTTGAACGTAGGCAGCATCGCATGCGGAGAAGAGAAGGAATGGTAAGCTACGAATCGAATCACGACCAAGTAAAAGACAGCTTACGAGCAAATATGTGTTCATGAATCCGTGTGAGCTGAACATTTGCTTCACTCGAGTTCGTCACGATGAGACAGTTGATTATTCCTTCCGATATGACTTCTGACAAAGCATGTCGAAGGTACGCCTGGGTCTGCATGGGAGTACCTTGAACTTGATTGGTGTCTAAGCAAATAGCCGATGAAACATCATTCAAAACAGCGGCACAAATATTGTGAAGAGGTGCAGGAGGACTGCGGATCAGGTCGGCTGCCCATCGGTTGATAAGTTTATCAAGCTGCGAAGCAGCATTCTATAAGATACACAGTGTCATCGTCTCTGTTGGCGTGGTTGATCCAAAGAGAGAGACAGACTTTAATAGAAAAGTCATCGACTGTGGTTCCCCCGGGTCCTTGTACATGCAATCCATCTCCTCCTTCTAACAATGCGATACGTGCTCGGAGCTGAGCTACCTGTCCTTCTTGTTCCTCGAGTTGCACTCGCTGCTGCTCGACTTTCTCATGGGCAATACGCTATTCATCACGATGAGCTTCAACAAACGACAATTATAATACATTGCGTAGCCGGACGTACGAAGTTCTGCAAGGCGTATCTATATTGGTCGCCCGAGACTACGTCTCGAGCCTCCATGATTTGTGGTTGATGGACGGGAGTCTGACTCTGATACACTATACCATTCTGTTGCATAGGCTGCTGGTAGAGGGATTGTTGATAAACTGATCCTTGCCCATAGGACATCCTTTGTTCTGGATTAAATGAGGGTGAATGTGAATGAGTATATGTAACCAGGCGTGTTACGATGTGTTGAGAATAGGTTGTCACAAGTAATTTGATAAGAATTAAAGGAATCGAACCTTTATTTTCGATGTGTTTGACAATTCAGAACGCTGTGATTTCGCATCGAGATAGATTGCCTGCTGACACTTGACGTTACATCTTAACATGTGCCGATAATATGTTTCATTGAAAGTTCCCGTAAAAGTTTCAACTACAGGGATGGAAGCCTCAAAGTACCTCAGAGGCTTATTTGACTCTCAAACTTCCAAAACCGAAGTCATTAGGATTCTCTGCATATTGATCAACCTCATCAAATGGATCCCTCGCACTGCCCGTCTTGGAGCGCCAGAGCTGGGTATAGACCAGTTTTATCTTCTGAAGCTCGGTCTCTAGAGCAGCTGTCTGACTTGCCAATGCGAGGAAAGTTGCATTTTGAGCCTGTAGAGTGGCAGCAATACCTAGCGCGCATGGTCAGAGCTAAGAATATCGACAGATTCCGGGGCATATACTTTGCGGTGTTTGTACTTGACTAGTGGATGACGACAGCTTACGCCCAATTCTCTGTGATAGTGATTGGTGGTTACGCACTCGATCAAAGGATTACTGGGCTCACCTCGATAGTGGTCCTCAACCACGCTACCCGTTCAGTCGCTTGCTCTGTGACACGTTGGAAATATCTGCTTCATGATCAGAATATATTGAAGAACAAAAAAGCAATGTACTCCAGAGGGAAGCTAGCATTTTCCCTTAGATATGTTGTTCCACTTTGAGGGTTGCGGAAAGCATCAAAAATACGACTCGCAACGACCAGGTCTTGCATCGCTCGATCGGCCTTGTTTCTAAGATCCTCTGTCTGACGCAAATCATTGCGAATAACATAAGATGTACTATTAAGTTCCTGAATGGTTGTCCAGTCAAAATATTGAGTTGAGGAAGGTGGTTAGAGACCTTTTGTATCCCTTCTATCATCTCCTGCTCCTCCATTAGTTCTTTGCCGAGTTTCCGCTGGCGTAAATCTTTACTTGTCTGCATACAGCTCCGAGTGTAAGTACTTGGTAAGGCTGAGCTCATGACACCAATTTTAGAAAAGGAAATGAGACACACTCGATGTTCTCCAACAATTGCTTGAGGTTGTCAGGGAGATCATTAAATTTCGTGAGCCTAGTAAAGAGGGTATGTCCAGACTGGGTCGCCTGCGAAGCACTAGTAAAGCTTCAATACTGAAATCATGAATAAGGGGCAAGGCATACGCAGTCCCTAGTTTAGAGCCGAACAATACGCTAGTTCCTAACGTGCTATTTGGCTGAGCAGACTGCGTTTGCTGAAACGTGTTTCCAAGACCCGAGGACCCATTACCTGTATTACCGAACAGCGACGAAGTACCAGTTTGTGACTGGGTTGTGGTGTTTGAGTTCCCGAGTGATGAACCTGTATTTCCGAAGAGGGACGCTGTACCTGCCTGGTTTGTGGCAGTGGCAGGCTGCTGTTGCTGTTGTGTGGAACCAAAGAGACCCCCGCCTGCAGTAGGTTGCTGTTGTTGTGGTGTTGTACCAAAGAGGTTTGCGCCTGCGGCAGGCTGCTGCTGCTGTGGCGTCGAACCAAAGAGGTTTGCACCTGCGGCAGGCTGTTGTTGTTGTGGTGTTGTACCAAAGAGGTTCGCACCTACGGCAGGCTGTTGTTGTTGTGGTGTTGTACCAAAGAGGTTCGCACCTACGGCAGGCTGTTGGTGTTGTGGTGTTGTACCAAAGAGGTTCGCACCTGCGGCAGGCTGTTGTTGTTGTGGTGTTGTACCAAAAAGGTTCGCACCTGCGGCAGGCTGCTGCTGCTGTGGTGTCGAACCAAAGAGGTTTCCACTTGAAGTAGATTGCTGCTGCTGTTGGTTGGCGGCGTTTCCAAATAATACGTTTCCAGCCGCAGATTGATTTGTCGATGTATTTCCAAGTAGACTACCACCAGTCGCAGGCTGTTGTTGGTTTGCTGTGCTACCAAATAAGCTTATCGCCGGCTGAGACTGGGTATTGGAAGCGTTTGTAACGGCAGGCTGCTGCTGCTGACCCTGCTGACCAAGGGTACCTCCACTTGTCTGCTGATTCAATGGGATTGCATTGAGCCAGGGATTAGGTTGCTTATTGTTAGTTGTACTGCCAGAGAGTGAATTTGCTGAGTTTCCCTTGGGATTCAGAGTTGACACCTGTCCGAATACCCTATTATTTATGAAGTCAAGATCCATGTACTTGTTACTCCTGATAATGCTGTGCTTACGACATAGTGATACACAACGAGCCACTAAGGCAAGTACAAGATTCACTACAGTGGTCATGATAGACGCGACTGAACACGTGATCCAGACTTATTACTAAGATGTGAAGGTCCACACTCAAGTCAATGTACTATCTAGCAGGAAGAAGGTGGAAGTCGGTATGAATTATTTGTTCGTAAAAGGGATGTGATTTAGTCTTTCTTTAGGATTCAACAGTTGTTTACCGCCACAGGTCTGGACCATAAGGGAACAAACTTCTCTAGTCTGCGTGATCCAGTTAGATGCAGGCTGGCTCTAACACTCTGAACAGAACCAGACTGCACGTGTAGCATTTTGTCTAAATTAAAAATTTATAACGCGGTGCTCGATCGCAGTCCGCGGTCAAGTACCTGGTACTCTACAATACAGCCAAAATTACAAAGAGACACCTAACAAAAAATGTAAAGTAAAACCCAGATCACTCGCAACTGATCTAGACACAAGAGAAGTGAGGAAAGAAGAAAATAGGAAAGAAGGAGTAGTACTCAATGACTCTGTGATAGCACCCCACATTAAGTGATGTTACTTGACCAAGCGAACGCTCCAGGGTTGTCTGTTAGGAACAGGACGAAATGTTTGATCACCATGCGATCACCGTTTTTGTAGATGAACTTGTTCAGAATGTGAGCTCGGGTTTCTACCCTATTGTGACCACAAGTGCAACTGCTTTGAGGAAAGAATCTCTTCCTCAATTCCCCAATCGGAGCGTGATTCAGAATAGCTCTGTGAGGATCCGAGGCACGTGTAACAACAAATGTAATGTAATGTTTTTGATCGGCTCATTGTCAGCCATGCTTCCTTAAATAACCCTTTTCAATTACAACCATCCTCTTTGCATACCCAATGTCACCTGCCGTCAATCATCCCGCTAGTGTCACTTTCGTGGATGACTTTGGTCCTCGCTCGGTCGATGTTGATCCTGCTACATATTACCGTGATGAGACACACTCTCGTTCTCGAACCTACAGCCATGTGGGTTTTGCATATTCAACTCCGTAAAAGCATCCCGTTCATACGCCTCTTTTCTTCCAGTCGTACCTACATGGTTACAATCCCAGACGAGCACCTGCCTTCCAGGACGATATGCTTACTCGGTCTCGACGTATGTCACACGACGAGAAGAGCAGTGTTCCCAGGCGTTTTCTCATTGACGTTGAGGAGACTATTCGCCTCGTTCTTGAGCAAGAGGACACAGACGGGGACTTTCAGATCAGTGTCACCGATGCTGGTCCCAAGACAATGGCCCTCGGTACTGCAACCAGTAACGGTTTCAAAACCTTTGACATCCGTGTACGTAACTGGTTGAGGCGCGCTATTGAGTACTTACAGGCGCATTTTTAAAATCTACTCAGGGTACGTACATGCTGTCGAACCTCCTCCAGGAACTTGCCCTCGCACGGGACCACAATAGGAAGCGTATCATCCTTGATGAAGCCCGTTTGACAGAAAATCCGGTTGATCGACTCTCTAGAATGATCAAAAACTCTTTCTGGCATTCTTTAACTCGTCGTATTGACGGAGATGGCCTTGAAATTATCACAGCTGACCCCAAGAATAGGACTGGTCGTGTCCAGCCTCGTATCTATGTCCCCCATGGTGAACCTGCAATGGCGGAGTATTACAGAAGGGTCGCCAAAGAGAAACCCCACATGAACCTTGATGTCCGGGTTCTTCCTCCGAAACCAGACGATCCTGCATTTGTCAAGAGTTTGAATAGCAAACCCGGCTTGCTGGCTTTAGCAATGAATGAAGTGGATGACGGACACGGAGGGAGAACTTTGAAGGGTATTCCATTCATCGTTCCTGGTGCTCGCTTCAATGAGGTAAGTATGAACGGTATGGAGTTCTATGAATGCTCATTTGACTCGTCGTAGCTCTACAATTGGGATTCCTACTTCATTACTCTGGGACTATTGGTTGACGGCCAGGTCAGCATGGCTAAGGGCATGGTGGATCATTTCATCTTTGAGATCAAGCACTATGGTAAAATTCTGAACGGAAGTCGAAGTTACTACCTCTGTCGTACTCAGCCTCCCTTCCTTACTGACATGGCACTCCAAATTTACAACCAGCTTGATCGATCCGACGTGACTGGAAACCGCGCCTGGCTCAAGTGTGCCATTCAAGCAGCCATAAAAGAGTATCACACTATTTGGGCTGCGGAACCCCGGATAGATCCTAAGACGGGTCTTTCAAGGTATCGCCCCGATGGCCTCGGTATCCCCCCTGAAACGGAAGCAACGCACTTCACTCACATCCTTGAGCCATTTGCTGAGAAACACAGTATATCAGTGCTAGAGTTCAGTGAAAAATACAATGATGGGATTATTCGAGAGCCTGAGTTAGACGAGTACTTCCTTCACGACCGGGCAGTCCGCGAGTCCGGCCATGACACCACCTATCGCTTCGAGAAGCGTTGTGCCAATCTTGCAACAATAGACTTACAGTCACTCCTTTACAAGTACGAAATCGATATCGGGACTGCTATTCGTGAGGTCTTTGACGACGAGCTTGAGCTGGAAGAGGATTTCTCTCTCTCACCTTTTCCACCGACGCCAGAGGCTTATGCTAGTCCTTTGCGAGAAAGCTCTAAAAGCCGGCTCCAGACTGCCGATGAATGGTTTGACAGGGCAGAGTTCAGACGTCAACATATTGACAGATATCTCTGGAACGAGAGCAAGGCGTTGTATTTTGACTACGATACCGTCAAAGAACAACAGATCTTGTATGAATCTGTCACGTCATTTTGGCCGCTTTGGGCTGGTTGTGCCAGCGAGGAACAAGGCTGGCAGCTTGTGTGCGTATATGATACTACGTTCGGCAACTCCCTGTGATTGATACTATTGTTTAGGATCCAATCACTCAAGAAATTTGAGGTCATTGGTGGGGTTGTTTCTGGAACTGAAGAATCTCGCGGAAAGATCTCTCTTGATAGACCGAATCGACAGTGGGACTACCCGTATGTGTCTCTTCCTGTAAGGTCTACAAATATTGATGAATCTTTACTACAGATATGCATGGTACGATGTGATCTGATGTACTGCGGCTCTGTATTGACGATAACTTTGGATAGGCCTCCCCACCAGATCATGACATGGGTTGGGCTAGAGCGTTATGGATATCTCGAAGAGGCCCAGCGTCTGGCGTATCGATTCCTGTATATGATGACAACCGCTTTTGTTGATTTCAATGGTGTTGTTCCTGAGAAGGTGAGACCTACGAGTCAAGACAATCGTCTACTCAATTCTGGACCAGTTTGATGCCGTTAAGCTCACCCACCTTGTTGATGCTGAGTATGGCAATCAGGGGATTGACTTCAAGATGGTTCCGCGTGAGGGTTTTGGTTGGATGAATTGTGAGTTCATTCCCATGTCATAACCTTTCTTCCTCTGAGACTTGGTGTGACATGTAGCCGCTTACCAGGTCGGCTTGACATTTCTGACCAGTCACATGCGCCGAGCCATAGCTGCCTGCACGAGTCCCGAAATCTTCTTCGGTGCCAATGTCAGTGGTTTGGCTGCTGGTTCTTCTGCCGCCGCAGACAACCTTGTCCCCAACGATCCTCTCAATTTGGCTATGGAGAATCTAGATATCGTTGCTGCTGTCGTCTGAGGCTGTCGGCAACTGAACATAGAGTTGATTGTCCTAGATATATATACCAATTGACCATAATAGACATGACGTCAGAGTCCAGTAACCTGTGGAATTTCTAACTCATGCCTCCATCAATGTTGACAAATTTTCTCGTCCCGCTGCTCGGACTATGGGTTCCTCCATCTTCAGCTCCAGAGCCCCAGCCTCAAACCACTCCGTTACATTTTGAACTGCGCCAACTTCATGCAGTCACTTCAGACGCTCGTGTCGTCTTCTCCGATGTTTCCGACTCACGGTTCTTTTCGCACAGTGAAGGTTCCTACACTATATCACGGACTGTGCCTCTGACGGTTTACAAGCCTCCCTCATTTGACGCTCTGATCAATGCCCGAAGATTCACGTGGGACTATCCGTCCCAGAGTGCAGCACTAGATTGGAAAGAAGATACAGTCGTTGGGCCAGATGTTGAAAGTAGAGAGACTCTACTTTTACTCGCAAAAATGACCAATAATGCCTACCTAACTCCTGAGGATGCTGGCTGGTACGACTTGGGAGGCAATTGGTCTGTGGTACGTGTTCTATCAAAAAACCTCATCATTCGGGTTCTCTTATGTGTCTTAGTCTCATCCGTTCGGTTGGCAGCCACCCTATGAGGATGGGTTTCGAGGTCATGTGTTTGCTACTCCAGATAATTCGACAGTTGTCGTGTCTATCAAGGGTACCTCTGCAGGTTTGATCGGTGGTGGCCCGACGAAGCAGAAGGACAAGCTGAACGATAATCTATTATTTTCCTGTTGTTGTGCACGAGTCGGCTGGTCATGGACGACTGTGTGTGATTGTTATCGAGGATCGTCCAAATGTGATGAGGATTGTGTGGAAGAAGCTTTGACGAATGAGAGTCTGTTTTATCCTATCGGCACGGTAAGACTAACTCTGATAACTTGTGACCGCTGGAATTGAGATTCTGTTCTTACTATGCAGAATCTATATAATAACCTGACATATATCTAGTCAGTGGATGGTTTCCCGACTCAGACGCACCGCCTTGACGACCTTTGCATCTAGTCCCAATTCCAACATTTGGTTGATCGGACACTCGCTTGGTGGAGCCCTAGCGAGTCTTATCGGCATAACTTTTGGAGTTCCAGTGGTAACATTTGAATCTCCTGGGGAAAAGATGGCCGCACGAAGGCTGCACCTCCCTTCTCCTGTGCGTATTACTTGATTTCATTGCCCTCTTCTCTCTCTATCGTAGTCCCTTTCCCGTTGTTCCGTCTCAGGTCAAAGCTAACACGTCTTTTAGCCTTCATTGCAACATGTAACACATGTGTTCCATACTGCAGATCCAATTGCGATGGGAACCTGTAATGGAATACTATCTACTTGTTCATTAGGTGGATATGCAATGGAATCAATGTGTGCCTTGCATAATTTCGCTGTCCCAATCACTGAAGGCTGCTTTAGGTGTCACACGGGAAAAACAATTGTCTATAATACCGTATCGAATCTTTCTTGGTCGGTAGACATCCGAAACCATGGTATTATAACCATCATTGAGAGAGTTCTGGGGGAACCATGGCTTCCAAGTTTAGATATTGGAAGAGAAGTACCTGAGGCTGTCCCTCAGGACAACTGCATTGTACGTTTTCGTCTAGCTGTGCTGTTCTAGGCTGATTCTGAATTTGTCTACAGGAATGTTACGCATGGGAATTCGGGAAGTTTCACAAGAAAAGGTGACACTAGAATTTTGTTGTCTATTAGAAACTTCTATTGTGTTGAATGGGGCTAGTTCTTTATTTATTGGGATTCAAAATTTGATCTACCTCGAGTCATGAAAGCCCCTGTGTAAGCTATCAGATCGATCATCAAACACACGCAGTCCTGATTGCCGGAAAGGCAATAAGTAGAAACAAGTCATCCAACCTTCATGCTAATCCCGATCGTCTTCAACTCATCCACATCGCCGAAGCTTCCCTCTGCTTTGGCGAAAATTTCAAATGACGAAGTTGTCCTAATTGAGCTTCAAGGTCTACTTGAAGTGGAAGTCGCACAACCGACGGACAGAAATGGCGGATTAGTGGGCAAATTGACTATCAATGAAGATGACTCGGTGAGTCATTCAGTAAAATGGTTTGAAAGTTGGTCATCAGAATCAGACAATTTGCATGACAACGAGATATCGTTCATCTTTATCTTTTTCTCTCTTTCCAAGATCCGCGGGTCAGTTTTTGAGTGTTCTGACGACAACGCATACCATTGAACAGGGAAAACCAACTTTATTAATTGGCCCTCATCTTCTTGAAGGCACGATCAATACGCTGAATAAACCCTTGGCGATTCTTACCCGCGTTTTGGCATCTGCCAAGGCTACAACAAACCCGGGGGGCCGAGGTACAGATAGAATGGATGAGAACAATAAAGAAGATCGACCAGTCATCTCACCGCTTACCCCATCGACGCAATGGGAAGCAGTAGGGATTGTCAGAAGGAAAATTGTATTTGCCAAACGGCCTATGCCCGTCGTCGGTCGTCCATCGTAACACAAGAAAATATTGTAATACATTTTATTCGTTTTATTATGAAATACTTTGTGCGGAATGTGAGCGCAACTAATTTACAGATCACACATGAAATAGGGAAAAAAACAAGCATAACACCATAATGATAATCCAGGCAGCGACCCAAAAGTACCTGAATTAGAAGCGCCATCGACGAGATAACGTAAGGACAAACTCTGCCGCCCTCACTGCAGGCAATCTTGTCGAGTCAAACCAGAGAATGAAGAAAATGTCTTAATATCACGAAGGCGAGAAGGTGAATTCAGCCTGCCATGAAGAGGCAGAGGATAACAACGGCCGAAGGCATCGAATGGGACGGAGAGCACTGATATCGAAAAGAGGGTTAAAGAGTACCTCAAAACGTAGGTTAAGGAGTGACAAAAGTGAAGCCTATTAGAAGCCATCAAAATGGCCCTTGAGTATCCTTTCACCCATGGGTGATGGAGCACGGCGGGGGCGTCCGTTATCAACACTGATGGTTGCTGAGCGGACGGGCTTATTAACAAACGGAGTATTGGGTGGCGCTGTTTGAACTGCTGTATTTGGTGGTGGACTCGGAGGAGAGTCATGGGTCTGATGGCACTGAGTCAATTGTCGCGAAGACCATGATAAACTTACCTTGGCAGGTGCATTACTTAGGGAAAGTCTCCGTAAAAAACCTGCACCACGTTCTAGGTGTGGCTCTGGCAGCGCAGCGGTTTTGGGTTCTGTGAAACGACTGGCTAACTGGTTACTCGTACGGCGCATATGTGCAGTGACGGGAATCATATTTTCGCCATTCTCATCCTCTAGACATGTGTGTGAACAAGTGACCCTGGACAAAAGATAAACCAATCCCAACCTTCAAAGACAGGGGCGGTGCCGGGGAATCTACGTCTCAGAGGGAATGTAGAATTAACTTTTGGGGAGGACATAAAGTAGGATAATATGGGAGAGGTGGAAGAGGGGACAGAGCTGCGGATGTTATTTGATCCGAGCGAACCGGATGGAGTGGGCAAGTCGATTGAGGAACCAGAGGACGCTGAGGACACAGAACGAGGTCTACCACGGACTGAGCCGATGGGGATTGGGTCAGAGGAGCTGGTGTTGTCGGCAGGATTTGAAGGAGCAGAGTTGGACATGAGAGACAGGGAAAAAGAGAAGATGAGAGAAAAGAAACGTCAGAGGGTTTATATGAGTCGTGGAGTTGAAATTCCGTCTCAATCAATAGGGCACGTGCCAACCTAGAACACGGAGATTGGACAATCGAGATCCTGTGCATACTGTTTTTATCACGAGCCAACTCTGCCCAGGTCCTGTCTGAAATCCGAATCTGCGCTGCTGCACCCACTCAAGAGTCAGTATTTCAAGCGTCCACCTGCCTGGGCCGCACCACTCGAGTCAGTATTTTCGGCTTTATCCTCGCTGTCTCACTTTGCTTGGGCTACCCCACAAGTCAGGGTCCCGAATCCAATTATAGCATTATCTCGCTTAGAAAGTTTACTCCTACTCCTTCCTTATGGATGTAAGTGATCTAATCTTAGCCAGCAAATAACGCTAGGCCGAATCCATTGTCGCTCTCTTGATGGGAGTACGACGTCGAGCAAGGATGATTAACCATATCTTACCAAATCATTACGTCTACAGCGGCACGGTCAAAATAAACTTCCTGCCGACTTCCCAAATCGAACAGGAAGATCGAATGTCACCTTGCCAGAGGAAAACAGACAAATAAAGACAGTATACGAACGCTTCCTATGAGAGCGTCAGATTAGCAAACAGATGGTGGGAACTCTGTGCTAAATACACCTCTCCTTTGCCTTTGCCAAGGCCTTCTATCACTTTCACCACATGAAATTTGCATTGATCAAAGAATAAGTGTGGAGCTAGTTAACGAATTTTGGAAAATTTAGCTACCAGCCAACAAGGCAGGGAGACGTTTTCATCGATTATCCTAGTAAAATATATCCACCTGCGTGACTCAAACATGCTGCCGTCAAGCTTTCGTGCTCTTCCCTCCAGGCGGCAATATTCATCATATAAGCCTTGAAGGCGGTCATTTTGATTGGCACTGCTCGGCCAAAGCCAGTTATCTATGAATGAATACCTACCAAATTGATGCTGCCTTTCCCCCTCATGAAACTTCAACCTAGAGAAGTCCTGGATAGGTTGATACGCACGATGAGCTCGAGATCGAGATCTGTCCTGAGAAAGGGAGGTATAAATAACAATGACTCTACAAAAAGAGAGGATATTGTGAATACCGGAAAAGTCAACTACCTTCTCATTTGTCCTGATATAGGATCGATCAGACACCAAGTGTCTGACATAGATTTATTGTTATTTCATCGATACCTGTACATATGTTTTCTTCATTATTACAAAACTGTTGACGAGATTATGTCATCCTCTAAACTCGTGTCACTTCTTTTGATTCCTCTCGGTTCAGCAGGCAGAGGGAAGAATGGTTCAGCTTCACAAAGAGGCAATCCCCGAAGAGCGTGGGGATCGAATGGCGTATTCCGTGTTATATTCTCAAGGCATGGAATAGTGTATTCTGCACGTGCAAGGTATAGAAGCACATTCAAACAACGGTAACTTTACCATAGAAGCAGTAGATCAACTACCTCTAGTTCGAGGGTTCAAAAGTTCTAACAGATCTATGAAGACTAGCATTTGTAATACTACGCCGCTTTCCAATGGAAAGGTCCAGATCATTTCCCCACCCGATCAGATAACCTTTGGATTACGCTAATCTAGAACTTTGCTTTGTATGCGGATGAAGTCTGTCAAATGAGCATACAGGCAAGATGATGAGTGTGCTTCAAGTGAGCGCTCTGGCAGAGGCGGCGTATAGCCACTTGTAATGAAACAGGAGCAAGAGGCAAGAAATCTTCATGCTGTGGCACTAGGCTAGGAATTCACGGTAAGAGGAGCGATCGATGATATCAAATCAGCAAATATCCACTGTCCAGGGGGCTTCAGAGGCCGGAAAATCAGAATTTAGCCATAAGAGAGGAGAAACAACTTTGAGGCACCATAAGCGATCTACAAGAATCCGAAGGAAAGCTGGAACTCGCCATCAGACAGTTCTTCTCAAAACCCCCTCAGCCCTGAGTACCAAAAAAAACCATCCCAGTGGCAAACTCCAAAAAAAATGAGGGTGGAAAAGTGTTTTGGAAAGCCCTTAAAAACGGTGCGAAATTGAGTGCTTGAGGTTCAGAGAGAACGGTGACAGGGCACTTCTGAAGCAAAACGGACGTGACACTGACATCGACAATCTAATCCGTAAAGGAAAAAAATTGACTCGGAGACGTTCATTTCACCACGAGGTGCGTAGGCATCATCTCACAGTATGTTCCTTAGAGTGTGATGCGTTGATGCGCACGATACGGGTATCACATCAGATAGAAAATCACCTAGATTGATGATATCAGCTGAACTGATAGTCATGCTGTACGATATTTATTTATTACTTGCGCAGCCATTTTATCAAATTAAGAAACCCAACTC
>Ga0154005_100026_pt1 | contig 88284 bp, 105 predicted proteins | sample TSFL089MetaG_FD_104698 | JGI IMG/M metagenome (GOLD analysis project Ga0154005, IMG submission 104698) | Attine ant fungus gardens microbial communities from Florida, USA - TSFL089 MetaG | ecosystem: Host-associated > Fungi > Mycelium > Unclassified | place: USA: Florida, Lake Talquin State...
ATCGTGCTGAACGACACGAGACAATTCTTGACCTGTATGACCGATGTAGGCAGATCCATTTAATCCAAACTGGAAACAAGACTTCTATGGAGAAAACTATGAAAGATTACTCGAAATCAAGAACGCTTGGGATCCTGATCAGATGTTGTATGGGACTACTGCTGTCGGAGGAGACCGCTGGGTGACTGTGGAGGGTGGGCGACTTTGCCCTGCGGCCGTGTAAATATTATTCTATCTGCTATTCTCCGTCTTCTTGAGTCTTTGACACCATTTTATCGCAGAAATGATTCACGTATCTGTTTTCTTCCCTTTTGTCGTTGTCGTCTTGCTTCCTTAATGTCTTGCATCATTTATCAGCATATCAGTTACGTAGTATACCTCAGTTTTGTGCAACCATATTCGAAATTTTCGCTGCTCCAGGTTCTCTCATACACGTTGTCGTCTCGTATACTTGTTTATCAGTTTTTATCACCGAAATCAATAATTTTTTCCCTGTTGACATAACAAAAGAATTCATGTAGGTGACAAGTATCCGTTTTCGATCCGACCAATGCCCATGAAACACTCAAACAAAAACATCTTTATATCACCGGATGGGTTGTTAAAGATTGATAAAATGAACAAAACACATCAGACTTGTTCGAACAAAATACATTAATGATTTTACTATCGTCATCGAAACAACGCTCGGTGACTCCTACAATTTGCCGAAGGACCACTCTTGTGCAGGATCACTACCAAAGAACTGTTTGATCACAACATTCGATCCATCATCTCCACAAGCTGCAGAAAATCTAGGATCGAACAATGTCAAATGTTGAAAGTTGTCATCCCATAATTGAGGCAAGACATCGATTCCTTCACGCTCCTCCTCTTGCGTCAGAGTCTTCCCTTGAACCACAATGGGCAAACCTGTCGAGAGCATCATGAATGATCAAACTTTCCACAATACTAAAAAAAGCCTACCCATATCGGAACCAGCAACGGGTATAGTAAGGAAAAGGCCACTCCTGACGTTCACTAAAAATCCACCATCATAGATCCACAATTGCTCTGGTTGTATATCGCTAGCACTTTCTGTGAGTACTATGTCCGCTCCAGGCTTGAAGATATAGCGGGAAGGAAAATAATCAGCTATCACCACATTGTCGAAATAATTCTAGCATACCTCAATACTGCCATCTCGAACAGTAACGACGTTTCCAGTTTTGACGTTGCGAATGAAGAAAGAGCCCCTGGGGAACTCAGCAGCAACAAGAGCTGCAAATGTGACAAACGCCAAGATTTTGGACAGCATAAAGGAAAGACAAAGAAGAATGAGGTAAAATCCGGGGTCAAAAAAGTGGTTGGAGAGAGGGTTGGACTCATCACGAGAACCACGTCACAACATTCCCCAAAGGACAGCGAGAATGGCATCCAAGAATCTATTTAGCTTTTCAAACTAGCAGATTGTGAATGTCATCTGACATGGTTCAGGACCTATTTTTGAAGACGGCGACCTTCTCATCTACCTAGGCATTCGTTCTTCCCAGAATATTCAATTGAGAAGGCAGCAACAGCCCTAAGGCCTACATACCATGCAAGTTGGTCTTGAAATAAAACTCACAAAAACGTAATAGTAGCCGCGAACCCAGTATGAGCATTTATAATCCAACATCCTCATTCGCAGCACCCCAACCAATATAAATAAAACCACTTCCTTCATTCTCTTCATTGTTGCGCCCGTTCGAAGGCATCCTTCCCGTTTCCATTCACATAGGCTTCATCCTCGTGTACCTCTTCGCTGGAACCATCCTTCGTTCCAATGTTGTAGACAAGATTATCGCCTTCTCCTGGAACATTGGTATCCTGCTCAGCCGCGACACCTCCTCCCCAAGGACCTACATAAGCTTCGGGCTCTCCTACACCGCGTATACTATCATCAGATCCCCCATCCAGAATCAGGCCCAGCGCACTTCTTTCCTGATCCATCAAACCATCTTCCTCCCGCCCTCCCGCCTCTACATCCCTTTCACCCTCAATCTCGTCACCACCAACATGTAATTGTACAACAACGGGCTCAGGCCCAGGCTCAGAACTCTGCAATAAAGCCTTCTCCGAGATGACAGGCATGGACTTCTCCACGACCTCTTCAATTTCGAAATGAGGCATTTTCTCATCGAACAACTCATGATCTTCAGCATCGGAATCAGGCTCTTCAATAACATACCCATATTCACGAAGGATAGGCCACACTTGTTCCAGAACCTGTCAAGTGTGATAAGAACCATGATGGGACTGTGCATTACGCATAGAAAGACACTCACAAGCAAATTTTGCCCAGCACATAGGTTTCTCAATAAGAAAAACTCATGCCGAAGGTGTAATGATCTCCGGAAATGTCTTTCCAGGTACGTGCTCATTGATTTAAGAGGCCAATCATCCGGTATAAGATTCATCACCTATAGCCACATCAATACGTGTGTATGCACCCATAGTCGGATTCTACTCACATCAATGATGTCCAAATTGATGCCCTGTGAATCTAGTAGTCTCGTCGTCCGCTCCATCCCAGAGCCACTGTATAGATGAAACATGAGACGTCAGATCATCAACTCTGACTTGAGAAGATGACTAGACTATAACTGAACTAGATAGAACACATACGTATTACTCGAACGCACATAAACTCCGACCAAATCCGTCAATAGTGCCTTCTTCACTTCTTCCTTTACACTATTTTGCCTCACCACCGCTGGAGCGTCCATCAGAACATCACCGTTCCCGCCGACATCTCCATCCACGACACCCTTTACAGCTTTGCCAGACGTAGACTGCGGTTCAAACAACCCCATATACCATTCTCTGAGCCCCAGCTCTACGGTCGCCTTTGCGGTTAGGGAAGTAGACTTTGAAGAGGTAGATGGTGTAGATTCAGCGATGGCCAAAGCAGATTTGGCACTGATGACTTCGCCTCCGAGTATGCAATACGCTTCTGCAGATGAATCATCACGTAACGTGTGTACGAGTGATCCCAGTGCTTTTGCATGATTACCAAGCTATAGAAAAGAAATTAGAAGTCATTGAATTTGGGCCAATGATAAGATTTACCTTGCCGTATAGGATAGCAAGTTCTAATGCTAATACCGACTCTACATCTGCTTCCTTTCCATTTGAGCCTTTTGTCAAGCCCTGTCCCCCATCAGTGCCATAATGCAACAGTCGGTCTAGGACTCTGGTCGCATCATACCGCCCACTGCCCGAAAGCATGAACACTGCTTTCAGTCTTGTGCGTTTCGAGGGCGAGTCGGGCGTTGTCGAGGAAAAATATGTCAGAAATGACTGCTGTGAATGCTGTGGTTGATACAATGAAGGCTTGGGTAGAAGGGTAGAAGGGGATGACAGATAGGTTTGTGCATGAGAAGATGATGGCTGAGGATATGACGGTGAGCATAGTGAGTGAGTAGGCATAGGAGATGTTGAAGAGGTAGCCGGTGGAGACGACGATGGCTGGGATAAAGAAGAGGTCTGGTGTGAGTATGCGGATGGGCGTGTCGAGGAATACGACGAAGCTATCCAAGTTGCTTGATCAGAACGGACAGGGACGTTAACACGATACATTACACATACCTTTTGCCCTCCAAAGTTTAAGCACAGAGTCGTCTCGAAGACATCGCACAAGATCATCTACATACGCCAAAGCTGAGCGCGTATGAAGTTCTGAAGACTATCATAACACAACAATTGAGACGTCAGTGAAATTCCAGGAAGAGGATATATGAGTCTACCGTATGTCGTTTGACCAGTATAAGGTATTCCAGGTACCTCCTTCCCGCCGTTGTATCTGTGGATTGAATCTGATCAAGCAACTCTATCTCCTCCTTCACCGTGTCTCTATCTCTATCACGACGTTTCGAGGGCTCAGAAGGTATCAAAAGCTAGATAAATCACCATGTCAACAACCCATGGCCACGAGAACAAAAAGATTCCCTACGTGCAACCCTCGATCGATCTCCCCCTGCTTAAGAATCCACAAGCCCCACTTAATACACAACTGTCTATCGTATTTCAAATCAGATGAGGTGAGAAGGGCAAAGACCTCGCTCACGGGGTCTATATTTGATAGACCCGAATTTGTTGATAACGGAGACAATGTCGAACTTTTATCCGCAATAGAAGCGTATAGGTCCAATAACTTGTCATATCGTCGATGTTGCTTATAAAGCAAAGAAAGTGGTGAAAGAAGGGAGTTTGAGAGGAGTACCGGCTCGAGTTGCTCGAGGGGTAGCAGGGGTGCATCCGAGAGGAGGTTCACAAGTAATGAATATCTTGAAAAATGGATATATAGTTTTGCCAGTACCATATTCACAACCTATGCAGAAATGGAGCATGAGCATTATTAATGACATTCAAGAGTATTGATATACACACTTGAGCAACATCCACCTTCAAGTCCTCACTCCTCCTCTCCACTCTGGCTCTCTGTCGACTCTTTTCCAGAAACACAAGCAACATTTCACGTGCGGCGTCATTCAGCACGCGCGTCAGTTCGAGTGTGGGTGGTGAGGTAGGCGAGAGGTGTGGAGAGTAGTTGAGGACTAGGTTGAGATGGACTAAGACGTTAGTTCCCGTTCAGGAACATTTCGGGAGAGTGAAGAATAAGGGGAGATGAGTTGGTTGATTTGCCATTTATTAACAAGCGATGACAAAGATGCACATGCTGGGTATGAGAGGATGTAAATATTGTACTTACTGAGTTCTTCGATATTTGGTGCAGTAGGCATTCGTTCTGCGACACCAGCAAAGATGCCCACGTCTTTTGTATCCTCGAACAATCCAGCACACAGGTCTGGGAAGTAGCTGACCAGAACACGGGGGTCCAGTTTACCATTGAACAGATTCCGACCAGCATCTTCAAACAGTGTTTCCGAAAAACATTTGAATCCTATAACTTGGTATGCATAGTCCAGTTCATCTGCCTGAGTGACAATTGCATCAACACTAGAACCATTTGTAGAAATAAAGATGGTGTACCTCGTCCGGGTCGACAGTCAAGTTCCCTTCGAGTTTTTTGCGCCGCTGGTCAACAAGTGCTGCAGCATCGTCGATGCGGTGCCCGTCCAGCAATACATCAACTTGGTCCACGAGCGTCGAGGGAACCAACGAGGATATCGCAAAATTCTCCTGGACGACGAGGACAGAGGTCCTGGGAAATGCCCGCATGTACAAGTTAGTGGAGCCCTGGCTATTTTGGTTGTCCTCTTTATTTGCATTAGTTATCCGTCGTTTTTGATTATTCGCATGTCTTGTCTCAACTTTCATCAAGTCTGTTACATACGTTCTAGCTCATTGGCTATACACTAATCCTCTCCTTGCTGACAACAACACCACTACTGGTGCACAAACCCCCATAGACATTTTGACAGCAATTCACACCTTCCTCATAAGCGTACAACTCGAGAAGAGCTTCAGATCATTGGAAGGTTTAGAAATACTGTTGAGAACCTGAGACACAGGAGTGCGGCAACCCGGGTATAAAAGACTTTTATGGATACTGTACCTCCCAGAGCATTTGCTTCTCAGGCACCTGATGAAAGTTCGACTAATAGCTGTTTCTCACCACTTATCGGGGTCTTTTAGAGAAAACCAAATTCAGGCATAGATAGGATTACCATGTTGAGATGATTTCGTACATTAAAGGCATTAACTGAGGTAGTACAGTAAGTATACATAAGGTATGATACCAACGCACATGTCATGAATTTACACAAGATATCAGATCTCGGAGAGTAATCGTGAAACTACCCAAACAAGGGCAATAAGACCAAAGCCAGATGGTGACGACCACTTCAGGCCAGGCACTCCGTCAACGAGCGGTGCCGAAGTGCCTATCGTATTGTTCAAGCAGCTGAGGAGATTAGTGTCCATATTGCTGGGTAAAGACGATGGTTCTGCGTTTGTATCGTTCGAGTAAACGGCACTATTGTTGTAGTTGTCAAGGGACAGTACGATGCTACTGGCCCGGTAATATTGGATGGCCTGAGCGGGTGTTGGGGGACCAGTCTCAGTATAAGGCACAGATTCGATGAGAGAAGAGGAGGAGATGGAAGAGCCGCATGATGACGTGATATCTGCCACTAACGAGACCACGGTCGCGTTGTCTGACATTATACGAAACGTGGAATTTGAACCGGTATTTGAAGGAAAAGCAGCTGTTGTAAGGACACCTCCAGGGCGTGAGCTATTGTTGATATCCCCATACTGTTACAAAGATTAGTGCTTCTCCAAGACTATAGGTATTACAACACCCACCTCCCCGTGGGTGTTTAGGTATGCTTGGGTTCCAATCACAGTTACACTGCCGAAAACGACAGGCCAATAGTAATACGGAAACCCGTGTCCGGCAACACCAGCTTCTGGGGAGCCAGGATACCCACTTCCATACATACTGATCAAAACATTAGAAACTTTGAGGTCGAAGTTAATTGTAATAGATATGACCTGTTTCCATATATGTTGCTCCTAGTCCCACCTCCCTGTGTTCGACCGCTGAAACTTTGACCTTGCGGAATCGTAGTACGGGCTCCACCACCAGACGAAGTGCTCGATGATGTCCTTGAGATACCTCCGATGGAAACAGAACTTGTTCTTCCGCCACTGCCACTTTTACTACTCCCACCACTACGACTGCCTCTACCACCACCTCCACCACCTTTACGCCTCTCTAATTTGAATGGTTTCTTCTGTGAGATGCCAGGTATGAAAACCATGGAGTGAGAATCTGTCGAAAATCTGTCAACTAACTTTTAAATGGAAAAGCATTGGAACCGCACGCGGCTTTGCTCTCAATTAGGTAATGTTACGGCTTATGCGAAACGCCAGGCGTTCGAAGAGAAACTAGTTCGAGAGTGATGAAGATAGACGAGGTTCAAGGCGATATTTGTACAAGGGATTACAACCAGAGAGTTCAAGGTTTCGAGGATGAGGTTCTATTAAAGAACTAGCTAAGGATACAATATGGTAAGGGCCTGTTTATATACACCAAGAAACGGGCAGTGATATTGGGAGCGGCAGTACCTGTAGGCATGCGGAGTGTTCGAAGGAAAAAGAAGGTGGAGAAAGCATGTTGAGGTGTTACAACAGCACCACAGGCAGATGTAGAAAGCAATTACAGTATGGTCAGGAGGACAGACTTAATTTACAGGATCACAGGACCTTGTGCTCCTAAAGAATGATAATGTCATGCAGTGCTGTGATACAATTATATGAGCATTTACAGTGATTTTGACAAGTGATTAGCTATGCTGTCAAAATGGATAAATCATCATAGATTGCTGTATATTTTCCTTTCAATGTTTGTATCAGTCGTGATCTATTTTCTTACTTTTGGACAATATTGGGTTGTAGTGCACATGTGTCTGAGAAAATCTGGGATAAATTTGATTCCTGTAATGTTGCAACATGTTGTACGATTTCATCCTGAAGATGAGACACTGCTTGCGTGTTGTGCAACAGCTCTTATGGTTTACTATTGTGCTCTTCAAAAATGCCAAAACCTCATGACTTCTATTTACAACGACAAGAGCTACTTCCAGATCGGTACACCATGGCAGCAACTTTGACATAGCCAGGAAGACCATGCATTTATTATGCATTTATTACCACAATGGGACTGGGTGTAGCTACATTTCGCCTTATCTTGAAAGGACCCAATGTCTTTGGGGCTCAGTGGAATACACATCATAAAAAAGATCATTAATATTATTCAACAAGCCAAGGAACAGTTTCGGAACAGTTTCTTACTTGTGGATAGTTTTTATGATAAAATATGTTACTCAAAGTCTCTCTCTGACTTTGATCAGAGCCATTCAAAGGTAAACCCAGTGACTCAGATTGCCACTATGTTTGGCTCCCATTCCCCTCAAAAAGAATCTTTGGTAGCTCATAAAAAAAATTGGTGCGTTCGGAGACAACATCCATATATAGTATGTGACCTTGTATTCCAGAGTATATCCATATATGGTATGGTACTCAAAAAGGAAATGGTCTGGTGTTTGAAACAACATCTGGACACCCTGGAATTTGAAATTCATACTCGGCATCTCGGCATGGAGCAGTCTGAGAAAATCTTCTCAGACTGCTTACGGGAAGTCACCCATCTTTTCACATAGCGGACAATTTATTGTCACTTCAGCTTACACATTTCGAGAATCCGACGGCTACCTATTTTGATTTGCTATTTGCGCTTCCTGTAGGTTCTCTTTTCCCACACTGGTTTGGATCATGCTTCTCTGGTCACCACGGTATCCCCAACATTTGGTCCTTTTCTCATTCACTTATTTCCCTTGCTTGAACTCTATAGATGGCTGCCACCCACCTTGATCTGAACAATTTCTAGTCTCGAAGCAGTTGAAATAGATGTATGGATCTGTACTACCGAATTTTTTCGACGACTACAGTAAGGATCGGCGGAGTCGGATACACCTGCGTCTTGGACTTGCCTATCGCAGTTAATCAATGATTTCTCCACTTCAAGGTCCATCACCGATTCGGCACTTACAATATCCCCCTGGCTATGGCCAGCTGTCACTATTTTCGCCCACGACTTTCTTCGTATGTATACTCTTACTTTCAGAATCAATTTTCTTCAAACTCCTCTTCTTGATATAGGTGATATCAATTAAATGTTAATTGAAAGGCACGATCCACCTAGTTACACAATTCTCAAAAGTATTTGTTATAATTCCAGAAAAGAGAGGAAGATAAAGGAAAGGTGTCGCCTTCCTGCTTTTTGTCTGGAGATCTTGTCAAGCATTGACTGGAAAACAATACGAGAAGAGCAGACCCCTACCCGGAGTCAGGTTCTTCAGAGAAATATCTTAAAGACATCCGGCTTCTTGATGTCTTGCTCCAATCCTCTCCAGAGCCATACGGAGACCTCCTTGATCTCCCCATTGATATTGTATGACAAAATTTCTGACCGAACATTGTGTTTTCGAGGATCTCCGAGTGGCAATGCCCTCTGCTTCTTCATCCATTCCGATATTGCCAACTCAACGCATCCCCTCGAGACCTTCCTTCTCTTTCTCTGCTTGCCTTTCGGTCTTATCCTCATTATTTCATCCCCTCCTTCCGTGGCCACGACTAGTTCCGGTACTGCCGGAAACGTGGCCGGCCCTGTGTTCACTCGAAAGGTAATAGATGGATCACCTCCTGCTGGTCCGAAGCTACTTCCTACACCTTGATAGATGTGGAATGAAGGAGGCACTATCTCTTCCTCTGACGATGATGAGCTTTCATCTAACCTCCAGTCGTTGTAAAGAGGGAGTAATGGTTCCAGTAAGAGGCGATAATCCTGCTTCTTCTCGAGGCCATCGTCAAGGTATATCTTGCCTTCACATTGTGCCGTATTTGGGAAAGGAATGTCCAAGTCCAATAAATCAAGTGAATCGGCCATCCCTGATTTTGCTACCGTCGCCAATTAGAGTTAATCAATGATGTTAGCTGAAGGGAAATCATTAACAGCATATGTACCTGAAACTTACGCTTCACCGTAGATCTACCCGCAGCTGGCCAAGCGGTATACAGACAAGGATGAATGCGTCGTGTTAGTCACACACTCGCGATACCGAGATGGAGTTGCTGACACCCCCGCACCTGAGAGGTAGTGACAGATTGAGCAATCGAATCAAACAGTCCATGTGATCAATGTAGTGATAATTTATTCAGGCGCTTAGTGGACACAATTGGGGTCAGTCATCACGTCACCTGTCAACCAGCCGGTTGAGTGATGGTGTCAACCTTGCTGCCTAACTTTTTACTGGAGACTGACCTCTTGAATCCATATCACCAACGAATCTCCCGCCATGTTACCATCCCTAGGCCTGGACACGAGTTCTGATTAACTTAACTTAATAATTCACAAATCTTCAGATGCACCATGACAGATTCATTCTGCCGATGGGATGCAAGATGTCATAGTGGCTATGTCAATACTAGGAGTGTTATTTATTCTGAACAAATCAACACATCTGAGATAAAACTGTCTGATGTTTCAATACACCGAGACATGGCACAATAAACCCCAGTTTTCGAAATAGTTTAATCGGAACAACGGCTCCGGTGGGAAATGTAATCGATCTCAGCTATCGAGTTGACACTAGGTTCAATTTTGAGGTACTGCAAGGTATAACATTGCTCTCTAAACATAAATATGAATGATACAAATGAGATGTGATCCCAATTAAATCGCTCTACCATGTCGGAAATGTTATGTCTAGATAATGTTTCTATACCTGTATCTATTGGGCTAATTTGAATATTTGTAAGATAACCAACAATTGTTACAAAAAGTGGACTATCATTTCCTTCATATGGAAGGCCTTCAGGCCAAAAGCCTTCCAGCCCTAAAAATTTCAAATCCATGATTTATATGACAACTAAATATAGATACAGACGTCTTGTTTACCAAGCCCCTCCCCTATAACCTGACGAACCGCTTCAACAATTCAACGGCTTGTTCTTTTCTGTTGCTTGCCTGAGTTGATGGGGAATCGCATTTTTATACTATAGTTCATTTGTACATAAGTCGGCGCGACAAAATGTGAGCTGCTTGACAACTATTTGCGAAGTCTGTTGGCATCTGATTAGATAACGCCCGAGTAAAATCTTTTTGGACAGCACCGATTGTTCATCGACGCCCATCTACTCTTACAAGTATACCATGTCAGACTCTGCTCCAAAAAGCACTTTTCCTTACCCGCCTGTCCACGAAGACAAGGAATTTGTAGTTTTATCTGATTGGTAAGTTATCCAAATCTCGATCTCACTTCTTGGATTCAATCTTATGTGTCGTACCACAGGGATGGGACTATCACTACGGCTGATTCAAATGACTGTGAGCGTTCTCTATTTGGGGTATGGGTAATACGGTCTCCATCAAACTGACGGCCATAGACATGACGGATCACTTGGGGTTCGGCAAGGACAAACGCAGGGAGGGTAATCTAGAAATTCTCGAAGGAAAAGTCACATTTAGGTCAGTTTTTCACCATACCGTAATGAAAGATATAAGCTAAAATCCGTCTAGAGATGCCTTCCGAGAAATGCTGCAAAGCGTCACTAAGAACGGTCACACTTTTGAGGAATGTAAACAGGTTCTGCAGAACAGTGGGCATGATAAATTCTCCCTCTCGTTCAGTTGATTGACAAATCAACAGATATCAAGCTTGATTCTGGATTCAAAGAGTTCTACGCGTGGTCCAAGTCGGCTGATATCCCGGTGATAATCGTCTCGAGGCCAGTTGCTCACTCCCACCTCAATCCCGGAATTGGCACTAACGATCGACATTCATATCTAGTGGGATGGTGCCCCTTATCCGTGCAGTACTGTCAAATCTGCTAGAAGAACAAGCAAATGAGATTGAGATAATCGCAAACGACGTCACTATTGAATCTAACGGGAATTGGGAGATAAATTACAGACATCCTACTAGGTGATTATCTGCTCAGCGGTCATCGTACATCAATGACACCCTACGTGCTAATTACGCTCTTTATACGTAGTGAATTTGGACACGATAAATCTCAAGCCATTCTGCATTACCGAAACTTACCCCGACCACCAACACTCTTCTTCTTTGGTGATGGCGTCTCCGGTAAGTGTCTTGGACATAAAACTATCCTCATTCAGCATCATTCACGGGTACATCAGACATATCAGCTGCCAAGCACGCTGACCTGCTCTTTGTCAAGTCCAAACCGGGAGGAGACAATGATCTCGCCGCGTACTGTAAAAGAGAGGGTATTAAACATGTCTTATTCGAAAATTTCAAAGATGCATTGTCTATGGTAAGGGAGATCGTTAATGGAAACAAGACCATTGCGGATGTTGTCTTGGCCAACTAGATAATCGGTAACATTAAAGGATCATATTATGGCATCTGCATTCAAGAACCAGAAACGACTTAATTCTTACAGAGAGACACTATGTTCGAACCTTAAAATAAAAACAAAACTTTTTTTTTCTGTTGCGACACTATATCATTGTCAGCCTCTTTTGTGAAGAGAGATCTAGAAAGGGCTTTTTTCTCGGGCTGTGTGAGCCTGCAGGAGATTCCTGCAACTGATGATAGTTGAGTGAACTCGACGAGTTGCGGTCTCTCTTCTGACTCACATGCGTTGACTGGTACTCGGGCTAAACTTCCAATACTGTGTCATATGTGCAGTAATATACATCGCAAATCCTTGCAAGAAGCAAGGACAACTCAACACTCAACTATTGAGACCTCAAATTCAGTAGCCAGACTTTTTTTTTAAAAAAATTAACAATTTATAACGCGGTGTACCTACACAGTCCGCGGAGTATCCACAGACTCTTTCACAAAGTAATACTAATATTCAATAATGATTCTGTCCATCATATACGCACAGATCGAGTCAAATTAAATCAGGGTGCCTGCACTGACGATCCTGGTTGAATATTGGACTTAATTTGCATTCACGACCAAGACGAAAACCGGCCCCCTACAAACCGACATCAGCCACAACACAAATGAAAACAAACGTCTCAAACATACCGTCACAGTCCAGCAGCAGAACCACCAGCTCGCCCACTCTTGACGCCATACATCGCCACAGCAACACCCAAAACAACCACAGCACCCGCCAAAACTGTCTTCTTTTCCATTCTCTTCCTCACATCATGTCCCAGCAATCTTGATGCAAAACTCACAACGCTCGCACCGAGATTGCGTTTGTAACGACGGTGATTGGACTTTTCAGAAGATGGTTTTCGACGATGCCGACTGAATTTCATGAGCTTGTTCCTCTTCCTCTTTCCTCCCTGGGAATCTCCCTTCTCCCATCGAGTTTCTTTGGTAATCGCTTCATCCATCTCACTCTGATCTCCACTATCGTCTTCGTTCTCACCATCAGGACTAGGAGGATATACAATTAGATCCATTCGTGATACCATCTTTTCTGCCTCGTCGTCGCTCGGCCAGTTTCTAAAGTTCTCAGACCAAGTGTGAACAACAGACTGTGGGCCCATTATTTCAGAAAGATGGAGGGAGGGATGATTTGGTGGAAATAATGTTTGAAGATGGGATGCGTGTGCGAGAAGAGAGGATAAGGAAAGGATGGGGGATTGGGGAGAAGTAGGGGCCGCTGGTTTCGCAGTCGATGGTGAAGGTTCAGTATGCGATGACAAGGATTCCTTGCTAGAAGAACCAATCAGATTGGTTTTTGTAGGTGTAGCCAGTCTATCAATGGTTCCACATTTGCCTTGCGTATCTGGCTCGATGGCTTCTTGGGGTAAGTTGGTAGGCGTAGTCTCTCCATTCACATTTGCGCCAACGGTAGCTTGAGCTTGGCTTGAATCAGAGTCGTCTAACTGTTCGTCTGGCAATGGTACTGGACTCTGCTTTGCAGGTCTCACGTGCTCATCAATATCCTCTTTCATCCCAAAAGTAATTTCAGTGGGATAAGAATCAACAAGTGTCAAATCCGAGGCTGATAGCGATGAGCACAACTTTTGATTGGTCTCGGTATCTGCTACGAGAATCGAATCCAATTCGGGTCCAGCAACAATAGTGGCATCGATGTTAATCTCAGTGCTATCCATCGGTGTTGACAAGGAGGGTAATGACGGTCGAACAGATATTTCATCTGGCTGAAGGTGTAGTGAATCAAGCGATAAATCAGGGGAAGCAGAAGCGCCTTTTGAGGCTGGCTCGTTCTCATCAATGAGAGGAGGTAAGCTGCTCAACAACGAATGAATCATCCCATCTTCATCTTCCTCCACAAGTATCCGTACTTCTTCTTTCCTTGCCAACATGATCTACATCAATATCAAAGGTCGGATCGGCACAAAAAGTCAAAAACTCACAGCCGCAGCGAGATAAACGACAGCAATCGGTGGCCGACATAATAGGTAGTCGAAAACGTGTTGAATGAGTGGAAGTGTGGGAGTATCGTGGGAGAAGAGTGTCAAGAGGTTTGAGAGTGCGTAGAATGGAAGCTGAGCCGACCTACGCGTGTCAGGTCAATATGAAATAGGACTAAATGAGGACGTAGCATGGACGAACTGTTGGAGCATGGATGAGAACTCTGGATCAGCTAATCGAATAAGGTTTTTAGTGACCCTATGAAGCATGCGACTCTCGTCTATCAAATGTGCAGAGCTAGGACAGGATTGAGACGAACTGTAATAAGCCTAAAAGAGGTTCTAATCCCGACCCCATGGAATCTCTCAACCAATGCAGGCTCAGTCTCTCAACACAAACAAACTGGAGCTCTTGAGGAAGTGTCAACATCATCACAGACACTATATCATGGTATCCTTGAAAGTAGCTGAGTTTTGGGCGTTTTCGAAAAAGAGAGACAATCAGTCCGTGAAGTTGGCTTTGGAGTAACTCTCTGTCTTGATAAGAGGCAGAAGGATAAAGAACAAATGACCGGGAGGTGTCGAGTGAGATCTGATATTCATCCTTGTGCGGCTCAGAGCTAGAGGAAGAAGAGGCGGGCACGGAACGTCGTGCATTTAGGAGTTGAGGCCTGAATAGTTCTTTGCGAGTCAGAGAACAAATCAGAGCCAATACAAGGTACTTGCCATATTTTTTCTCTGTCGGGGCCAAAGCCTCCAGGGCCTATTGAACGACGACGAAGAGGTTCCCAGTCGAGAGACATAAAGGAGTGTCTCTCGACTCTTGTGACGCTACTGTAACAGTAACTCCGTTCAGAAAAAACTGCTTTTATCTTTACAGTAGAAGCTGCAGATATTGTCGACCTAAAGAAAGTTATTCAGAAACAACCAGACCTTGCAGAGAACGTGGCTCCCTTGTTGGCTGTCTGGCAATTCAAGGAATCCGAATTGTTGCGCAGGAAGAGCTGCAAGAATACCTGTTGACAATTGACTTTCTCGACAGAAATCAGGTTGTCAAGCTTAGCGATAGAACAAGAGTTGCAGATGTTGAGCTCGCCAAATATGAGATATTGTTAATGCAAGTTCCTGGTGCGATCTCACTTTAATTTTCTGTCATTTGTCATTTCATTTAGGCAAAAAGAGATGCAGATGATGAACTCAACGCTTTCGATCTTCGAAAATGTGCAACGCTGGCAGTGGCTGCTCCGTCACAGATCTCCACAGCCTCCGCATACAGATCATTGTAGTCAAAAGATATCGATGGCCATCGCTCGCCTTCTCTGGATTCCTTCCATTTCCCTGCTGCACCATGGCTTTGGGTATCTCCTGGATGTCTGCACAGGAGAGAAGAATGTCCCAGATACTGAGAAAGTCGGCCAGAAAAAAAAAGGTCGATGCATTCGCGGACACTGTGGTACTTACTTATCATGATAATGACTGGACGAAGGAAGAAGCTTTGTACGCTCTGCGTCGAATCTTCCAGTTGCCAGCTCGTAATATTCTGAGGATCACTTCAGCACGGATCGTTCCAACAACTATATACTTGGCCCCCATGGAAGTGCAATCCTTGTTGTGGACGTGAAGAAAGAGGCTGGTAGCCCTGATTCAATCCGAATCGTCGCAGCAACCGCGTCTGTGGCACAGACACAAGAACTTTATGTGCAAAGGGATGTATTTTGCGGCTGGAGAGTACCATGCCTTGGAGTAACCATTGTCGGTAAGGTGAACTGGGCAAGTTTCCTTGTCTGATTGATTTTTTGTGGGATCTGAAGGTCCTGATATCAAGTTCTATGCCATTCTGGTCATTCATCACCAATATCGGGTTGTCCCTCTTACACCGACACTGTCATGCATTTTCAAAAGCAAGCAATGGCAGGGACAGGAAAATAATCTGCTTTCTTAGCAGTGCTAGTACTTGTAAATTATGATGGCACTCGCTACGTCCAATCTCTTCCTCCTCCTGCGATCTCCTACAAACTCTCAGTTACCCCACTATAACAAATTTGGCGAGCGGCTTTCGTTCCAGACATCGCCATTGGTTATATTTTGCACAGACATAAGACAACAGACCAACCCTTATCAAATTTGCTCAACACTATTCAATTGAATTACATGATTTTTGTGCTTAGTGTGAAATCACTGATTTCAAAATCAAGGATGTACTAGATACCTGCCACTAGTATAATAATTGGTATATAGTAGATAGAATGTTTTAACAATCAACTGCCCTATTGATTGTCCTGGTTCCTCCCTCAAATTATACAACCTATCCCTGAAGGAGAGCTTAGTAGACATCTTGTCATTTTTGGTTTTTCATCTCCAGCTTTTTTTAGTTGGTTCAGCTTTTTTGACTATGGGGCTATCTCCAGGTTTCTATGTGTAGAGGAAACCCCAGACAGAAGCCCCATAGCCAAAGGGAACTGAAACAACCAAAGAAGTCAAAGGCAAAAAGCCAAGAATAACTACAAAGACTACCAAACTCACTTTCTGGGGTGGGATATATAAAGTTAGGGAGGAACAAGGACCACACATGGAAGTTGAAAGAGAGTACTTACTTAGAGAGTCAGTTAGTGAACTCCAGTCAATAATTGGGTAAAATGTTTTAATGTTTTACTATACACTTAACTACTATATACTATAGTACAATGGTCTGTGCACATGCTCAAGGCATCAACTCATCAACTCATCAGTATCAACAACTATCACTAGATAGGGTCCTACTAATAAGGATCAGATGATCAGGAGCCAACAATGACCAACCTAATTCAGGATGGACTTGAATGGCTGATGTCCCCTGACAGGAGTCATCAGTGGCATACTGTTGAATAATAGACTAGACTAGTGATGCATCATGCTAATTCGATTCAAGCCTGAGGCTTGGACAAATTCAAGGTCTATACTATACTGGCTTGCAATTTTTCCAGAATCACTCAAATCTGATAACACTCTTCCAGGAGATGATTGAATCTTAGAATCAAGTTTAAGGTAGCATTGGTATTATGCGAGCGTTGCAAGATGATATGTATAGTGACGAACATAAAATCAATTTGGCCACCCTTTCGGCTACGAGAAAAGCATCAACAAGGAGAAAAAGTACAAGAACAAAACTGGGTCGTACCTTGACTTCTTCACCAAGCTTCCTGACGACGAGCATAGGCTGCTGTGCAGTCTTCACACCATCCTCACCATCATCCCAGGTATAACTAACCCCCATGGCAAGCTTCGACCCGTCCGAGTTGAAAGCGATAGAGGACACTGGATTGTTGAATTTTGGGTATTGACGCAACCGCTTCTTGACCTTGTGATCCCAGATAGATACCGTACCATCCGAACCTGCCGAGGCAAACGTGTTGTACTTGGGATGGAACGCAAGAGCGTTGACTGGCCATACATGATCCACATCGTCGATAGTCTGGCGGTGGCACTTGAAGGCGTACTTCTTATCCTGAGCTGCGGGACTGGGGTCAAAATATTCCACGGCAATCCGGCCCTCTGTCGAAGCGGTAGCATAGCCTTGACCATCTGGCATGCATGCAAGAGAGCGCGTCATGTACTTGAGCGAAGATTCACGCTGCTGAGAGGGAGAAGACATATTTCGAATGTCATAAATGTGGAATAGACGGGAGGCCATGGCTACGACAAGGTTATTGTTGATCAGGTCGAGGTGATATATCCTTTCAGGTGTCTCATGGGACTGGGTCTGGCACGAGGATTGGTCTTGGGCAACACGAGGATCCCAGAATCGAACTGTTCTATCCCAAGAACCGGTGATAAGAGCATCTATAGGGGAGGACATTGTGATCAGATAACTCGATGTAGGAACAGAGAACAGAGAACTTGCTTTGTTGTTGAGACCATGTTATGCAAGAGACACTGTCGCTGTGTTGACCTAGGTGAGTAATATCTTCAGTAGTGAGATCCAACCTTGCATGTCATAAGCTCATATTTTCTCAATGTCTTAGTCAATATGACACACTGTCGCACAGAAGTATCCAATCCACCACTATAACCATGAGCATCGTCAGAAAATGTACAGGCTAGAACGGCGGCACGGTGGTCAAATTTCGCTTTGATATCTGGCGACGCATCGGAAGTGTCATAGTATCTGACTGTCTGAAGCATTTCAGAACAAAGCTGGGCAGTATGTGATGAGAGAACGTACCGTGTCCCATGAGGATACGAGCAGCCGGTCTGAATGGACTGGCGCATAGCGCACGGACGATATACCATCAAACGGTGGAGAGGGTAGTACAGTCACATTTTGGTCGTCTATCGATCGTGATTAGCCACTAAATGACCGCCATACCAAAAAAAACAAACCAGCCATGGTGATGGAAGGAAAGTTTTGTTTGTTGGGAGTAAATAATGCCTGTTGTTGTATTCGACTGCTTGCCCAGCGAGGAGATATGTGCCAGATTTAATTTGATTCTATCGTGCCAATATACACGACTGGTGAACAATTGAATTTTCCAACCAAAGTGTATTATGTGATGTCTGGAAAATGAAATTCTCCCTTGAACCAAATGCACAATGTTGACATCCTTGAATTGTCCTCTGACGCCTCCTCCCCTCCTCCTCATCCTGTAAGAGCCTCAAAATGTCGACCAATCCGAAACAAAAACAAGGGGAAAGGACGTCAAGTCATTGAGCTCACTGACTCTGAGTCTGAGTTGCCCAAAGCCAGGTTATGTCAACGAGCAACACGCGCTCCAGCTGCTGGTTCATCTAAGGGGGTCACTGTTGACCTGGATTTGTCTGCACCCGAGTTTCATGCACCCTCGAGTGTTCAACCCAATCGCGCGCCGAGGGATATCGAAAATCTACTCGCTAGTGAGGAAATTGAAATCGTAACCTTTTCTACCAGTGCTCTCAATAGAGGAAACCTGCACCATGCAGACTCGACAGAAGAGTTAGATACCAGAGTGACCCAGTTTGCAGGCACGACTGATAGTCCTGGCCAACAAAACCCCGAAAATGGAGAGGACGACTCGAGATTGACCTCTCAAATCCCAGCACATCCGCCTTCACCTATCGTCCCACCTGTGCACATTGCTCCAGAATCCCCTGATGTCTCCATACCAGTCACAGCTGCCCTAGAGCCTTCCTCTACAGAAGAGTTGCCACCACCCGCACCTCTACCACCGCCTTCTCCTGCGCAGTCACCAGAAGATACAATGTCTCGCTATATCGCACAAGTCCTTGAAATTGTTCCGGATATCGATCCAGATCATTGTGCCGGTCTTGTTGCAGCTCATCAACACCTCAACGAATCAACTGTTGAGTACATTCTGCACATCTTATTCGAAGACCCAAATTATCCTCGTGCAAAAAAGACCAACTGTGCTGACAATCGGAAACGAAAGACAGATGGGTCAAGTGACGATCGACTCAACAAGAGGCCCAAGGTGAATGGGAAAAAGAAAGTAGCAAATGAAGACGATGGGCTCTGGATGAACATGGAAAGGTCGGTTGTGGGCGGTTCGGACTACCATAGTCTTGCACTCGTAAGTCAACTTTCTCTATTCATCGATGTCTCTCATCGGCGCCAACCACTAGGATTCCCTACAACAAGACTATCCATCCATCCCCAAACGTTTCCTTAACGGCCAACTCTTGTCACACAAAGGGTTTTATGCTCCAACCTTTTTCTCTCTCCGGAATTTTACTCGTCAGCTTGACAATGATGGAATCACGCAAGAACAGTACCCATACAAACCCAAAAAGACACCTTACAGGTCTACGGAGGGAAAGGGTAAACATCGCGCCCTCCAAGATGGGGTATTTGAACGAGAGGTATCTTGGGTGAAAAAGACCGTCGCCATTGAGGAGGGAAGATTGGCTAACAGTGAAAATCTCAATGCAAATGATATCGAAGAGGAGGAAGACGAAAACGAAGAGAGCACTGAAGAAAATGTATCCGACGGAGAAGACGAAGAAAATGGGATCGAGTGTGGTTGTTGCTTCTCCAAGTTCCGTTTCGTAGGTGAAATGTCGTTCTGTGTACACCCGATTTAACGGATGTTTCTAGGACAAACTGATTCAATGTCCAGACGCTCACCTGTTCTGCTTCTCTTGCCTTCAATCTTACGCCTCGATGCTCTTAGGCTCTCATAACCCCAACATTACATGCATGTCACAATCAGTTTGTAAAGCTCTCTTTTCTGCTTCCCAACTCGCTCGAGTACTCCCACGCAAAACATATGCTCTTTACGAACGCCTAATACAGGCTAAAGAGATTGATGCCGCTGGCCTCGAAGGACTCGAGGAATGCCCGTTTTGTGAATGGAAATGCGTTTTTGATGTTGGATTCGAGGGAGAGAAACAGTTTAGGTGTGGGAACGATGTGGGTGGATGTGGAGTTGTCAGTTGTAGGAAGTGTAAGAAGTTGGACCATTTACCAAAGTCTTGTGAAGAGCTAGAAAATGACAAGAAACTGGATGCAAGGCATTTCGTGGAAGAGGCGATGAGTACGTTGGCTTCGAATTTGTTTTATTTGATGAATACGGTTAATGTTGCGGACATTTTAGCTCAAGCGCTTATGAGAAATTGTCCAAAATGCAAAAAAGGTGGGTTGGCGCCTTTCGAATTAACAGCAACTGATTGCTCGACCTGGCAACGTGCACAGCGTTTATCAAAGAGTCTGGTGTACGTTTGCTCATGTGCATTTCGATCTCGTTTTTAACTTATCGCCTTTCAGTGCAACAAGATGACTTGTCCAAACTGTCGAACCATGTCGTGTTACATATGCCGCCAAATCGTTACCGGGTATGAACACTTTAATCGCAATCAGACCTCAAGTTCAAGGTTCAAGTCAAATCAATGCACCCTGTGGGATACAGATCTCGATGCCCTACATGCTAATGAGGTGCGAATCTCTTTATGCTTTTCTGAGCATAATTTAACTTTTTATATTGTTCTGGCGTTATCCTTACGCGAAACTAACAACTTATTTCATTCTTGATAGGTCAAGTTGGCTGCAGACCAAGCCGTAGCTGAAGCGCGGATGCTTCATCCAGAGGTGTCAACGTCTGATCTCAAAGTCGACCTTCCAGGGACTGCAAGACAGCATGGTTATCGTCGCAGAACACCACTACCTGTCCCACCTGCCCGGGGAGAACATCCTCCAGGTAATGTTGATAGGGTGCGTAGAGCCCCTCGAAGGTATCGTAGAGGAGCACGGGTCCCGGTTGCACAGCGACAGCCTGACTTCCCCGATGCTCATGCTTATCTACATCGATTTCCGATCAGAGAAAATGATCGCTACCCACAGTTGTACCATAGGAAAGAACCACGCCCATGGCCCGGCTATCAAATTCCAATTCCAAGATTACAAGAAAATGATCGTGACCTACAACCATGGCCCGGCCATCAACTTCCAGTTCCGAGATTGCAAGAGAATAATCACTACCAACAACCAATATATCCCAGGAGAGAGCCAATGCCGTTCGTCCCTTTTTTGGAGGCACCAGTACAACAGGCACCAGTGGCATATCGTCAAGCCATGACGCATGCGATGGTGGGCCAATATCAGCCAACGGGAGGGAGCGTGGAAGTTGGCGGTAGAATGTTGAGATTTCGCGCTGGTCATGTTGAACACAACCAGATGATGGGAAACGTGAATGCTCCTCGATCTAATGATAATCTAGCACAGCCACGTGTGGATCATTGGATGAAGAAGTGAATACAACAACATCGAAAACGAGAATTATTTCCGCAGAGCATTGGAGGTATGGTCAGGAACCTCACTAAAGGGACTACCTCCATTTGTACATATTAGGTCGTGGGGTAAAAGCGCAAAAGAGGATATGGAGATTGAACACGGATGGAGTCATAAGATACCTAATAGTCTGACAATCATATTCATGATAGTTTATCCTAATGCAATTTTAATTTGTACATAGTTATTGGTCAATGAAAAAGAATACTTTGAGAAAACCAATTGACAGGAATGTGACTCTCTTTATCAGGACTAATCTTGAGACCACAAAACGTCTGATGTAGGCCCAAATAGTCGCATCGCATTATTCCTTCTTCGATGGTGTCTTCACCATACAATAGGCGCACAAAACCTACAGGAACTTGGACCATGAGGCCAGCTACGTCTTTCTTGTAGAAGCTTTTGCCTCAGCTGCTTTCGTTGGGTACAGATGTTATTTCGGCTACGGGATTACCTTGACATCTCTCTCTCTCGTGGAAAATCACCCATTGCATTGATGAACATATGACGAACTGGCGGACTTGCAGCAAAAATCACTGAGAAAGACATCTTTTGGAAGCCTTCAGGAGTTCAGATGGACCGAGAGCCATCTTTATCAAATTCAACCATTGGTTGATCAAAGGGATTATGACATAGTAGCGGATAAAGTTTCACAGATGGATACGGTCGAAGGGGGGCAACTGATAACCTGCACTCGTTTGAAAGGATCTGACTTGATGTTTGAAAGAGGACGACGTTGCTTGGACCTGAGAAGGGACAGCAAAAGTATCAGACACAGTAAGGCATCCGCCTAACTGTGGAATTCTTTTACTTTTGACTGTTCCCCGTCATCCGCAGGCAAGATCAGACATTTAGAGACAGTCAAAACTGCTGAAGAGCCGTATTTACACTTCAATTTTTATAACCCACAAGTATCACCTACAAAAATCATGAGTCAACCACCTCTTCACTGTACCATTCCAATGCCTCTTTCCTTCGACCTGTCTCAGCACACCAGAAGCTCCAAGCTCTTGATTCCCAGTTGTAACTTTTGCGAATGGTTGTCTGCTCAGATGACGATGATTGTTTTATCTTCCGAATCTTGGTCGAATCAATCGATATGATGGCAAGGACATTGATCTGGTGGTCGACATATGTGAGCGTGCTGCATCCTCTCGAGTTATACGAAGAGCTCCAGCGCCGACACGAGTTCTGCAGATGATGAATGCCTGGACAAACCTCTTGTGATTGGTTACAATGGCTTGCATGAAGTCCGGATGAACATGAACTTTAGAAACCAGAGCCAGGGCTACAACAGTGATGACAGTGATAATTATGATCTCTGAACAAGTGATCGCGTAAGGAACTTGCTGGGTATGGATTGTCCTCCCAGTGCGGTGGATGCCTCGGAAGTATATGAGGTTGTCGTACATCCCGACTATTGTCGAGGCCTGGATAACCATTCAGGACATCAGTGTAATCAGAAAAACTGACTATGGTTCGGAATACGACCTCGGTGGCTATTGGATACTCTGCAACTGTAGGATCTGCGCTAGGCGGCAACAGAGCAGATTCCATAGGTAATAAATAAGACTAGGACCAGCATTGGTTGGACTATTCGCTTGTTGTCTGGACAAAATCGTTCTTGTCTATGTCTGTTGATCCTGGTACATAGCAGATGAAAGGAGAGGTACGATGAGAGCCAATAATACCTTGTTGAGTATGGTTACGATAATGCACACGGTGTTTCCAATGTCACGTTCTAGATCCTGTCAAACACGACAGAACATTTTTTTCCCTGGTTCAATCGATCCCGTAAACCTCATGCTGATACAATTTCCAAGTGAGTCGTGCCCCATGTCGTGGCTGTAGCTCGGCTCCGAGCACGAGTTTTGTCTAAATCAAAGCACCTCTAATGACCCGAATTGTACGACGATACCAAGCTATACACGAGGGTGAGGAAAAAGCTTGAAACTTAAAATGTTATTGATTTCTACCTTATAGCACGTGATACAACCTTGACAGACTTCTCTCATAACAAACACATATATTACAAACTTGTAATACGAGGCTTGAGCTAAACAAGTAAGTCTGTCTCGTAGTTAACATGACCTCGTAACTCGACTGAAATGGAATAGTACATTTGGGGGAATTTTTAGCATCCAGTAAACATCCGAAGCGAACCCATATTGGGATCCAGAAGACCGTTTGCTGGCCTTTGAGGTAATAGTGGAAATATTCTCATCACACGATCAAGGATCAAGTACAAACTAGATGACGATCTCGAAGGTCACCTATGAAGAATATCCCGGACGATATCCTCTGGTGCAGACTTTGACCATTTAGTTCGACCTCACAAACTTGCTGTGGCATTACAAACTGAAGCGGATGTGGATGTCAATGGTCGATAGCAGAGTCTGTATCTCGAGCTTTGAGAAAGAGTGAGATTGTTGTTCCATGTTTAGCCATGACCACAACTAGAATCGTTCACTATGAAGTTGAAGCAACGGTGTCTTTGAAAAATTTCCAGACCTGATTGTCTAGACGGATATAGGTCCTACACGTGCCCAGGTTGAATTACTATGAATGGGAAGCGCACTACAACATTTCAAATTACAGAGAGGGGTGGTGCTAGGAGACCCAAAGAGTAATATGATGATATTTGAATGGGCAGAACCTCGTGCACCCTGGCATCATTAATCTGAATATTGGCGGTCTTTTCATATGAAAATGAGATCATAAATTACCACGTGTTTGATAGGTACGCAACAAGCAAACAAGTGCTAAGACGCGGTGGGTGAGTTACATAGTGGTACATTACCTGAGCTACAGGGTTGGTCCGCTGGGGTCGTTCTGAGTCAAGTGTGAATGCCGGAGATGGAGTACATGTTTTGTTGTACCAGCACGCATACAAGTATTATTCACTCGGATAGAGCGCATGGATGGATATGATCCACCCACCAAAGTTTTCGGAGATGTGGCGTTTAATCATATATGTGGTACTCTTCTAGTTGCTGATTGCGGTACTTGTGGTATAGACATCTGGACAAAGGATTCCTGCGTAATCGGTGTCCGCAAGTCAAATGACGGATTGAGCCATGATTAAACTTCCATCAGATCTTTATCGCGCTATCAAACCTCTTGCCAGATGACCTCTCAGTGCTATCAAGTGCATCAGGAACGGCTGAACTCGGATGAACTCCTGTCTTGCTTCACTGAAAGGGGAATCGTTCATGAATAGGCCTGTGCTAATGTGCTGAATGGCTCTCTTTCTTTCTCAGGATATCATTCCTTTCACACATGATCAAGTATAAAATGTGAGAGATGCTCACGAGGGCTGCGAGTGTATGTAACGATCAGTAGGTTAATTAGGTATCTGAGCCCCCGAAGATGTTTGATCAGTCAATCCATTGGAACAGGTTCTCCAATCTACTTTTGACATGTCCCTCTGTTTTGAAAACCCCCGCGCTTTGACCGCTTGTGTGGATTTATGACTCGTTATCATCCCGGTTAAGGGCTTGATATCAAGTAAATTGATGGTGGTTTAGACTGATTTAGTAAAAAGCGATCTTGAACTGATGCTTTTGCCAATACTCTTTTCCTTCATTTCTGATCGAATGGCCAAACGAAGATGATGAGAACTCGGACCCCAATTTTGGAAGGACAGATCCATAAACTGGGGTAGTCACCCTAAATTGATACTTCGACTTCTCTTGTATCGAACCGAGGGGATGCTACCATAATACATGATGGGATGAGATGGAACATATGTGTTGCGACAATCCGCGGGAACTAGAGTCTGAGTTATGTTTTGAAAGATGCCGGGGGTGTCGCGGAATCGCACCGGAGAGCCGGTATTGGATCTCTCTCTGAGATTGTCGTCGTTTCTGGCAATGTGCCGTTTTGTCTGCGTAGATTGAGAGACTAGATCACTGGGCCTGGATCCACAACCTTCACCAGGTTTTGGCCAGCAAACTGTGACAAAGGTACAAAAAAATTCTAGAGGAGTCAAGTACTTAGGAAATCGAAGTACATTTCTTAAAAAAAAATCTCGACATCATTGGCCGTTGGCCGTCTAATTAGCATCCAGCTGTAGTTATTCTATCTGGTTCTCAGAGAAGGCCTTTCTCATATAGGTTTTGGGCTCTACAAATGATCAAAAGATGCCGAACGCTCAATTAAACTCTGGACGATGTCTGAAAATAATTAATATTTTCAAATTAAAAAACCTAAGTAAGATACTCATTTACTCAAGAGGCATACTTACCCAAATCGAAACTCAGAAGATCGACGTTCAACAGACACAACCTCCAAAATAGTGGCTTTTGAGCTTCAGTGATCGCCACGCCCAACGCAGCAAAATGTCGTAAACTTCTCATATTCCAGACTGAAGAAAATGAACATTTCATTTCCTGTAAACTAACTAACTCCTCATTAGTATCAAACAGCTCGACTTTGTTAAAAATCGATTCTTACAGTTATGGCATCGAGACAAAGACGGCTGCACCTTTTTTGGGATTCCTCCCTCCGAACTGGCAGCTCAAATGACTGATATTACTGTGAATAAAGCGGGAGATTGTCAGGGAGCTGAAAAGTAGCATCAAGAAAAAAAGCAAGCACTTGTCTCACATAAAACCCTGACCCGAGTTCAAACTTTTCCAGCACCTCTATGAGTCAGCGGTAGTGTGTCTAGTGTGGTCATCCCATCTATCAATAGGACTCACACCTAGTTTCACATCGCATCCTCGGAGGCAGTCACAAGCTGCTACAGCAATGTGGTTGGTTCAGATCCCAGACATATCCCTGGGAAGATAGAGTTGAGCATTCCCGGACATCATAGGGCCTTTGAAAATCTGACCTGAACCCTAGACAAAAGCCGCCTATGTATTAAGATATGTTCGCATTGCCAATAAGATACCAGGCCATTTCAATCAACCAATAATTGTGCGACATTTTTAATAGACACCCCGAGTTTGGACGGGCATAATCACTACATTTCATATGAGGAATTCAGTTCAGTGGTTCATCCAGGCGAAACTAACCATTTTGGACCATGTCTCTCTGAACCTCCAAATCCGATTCCGAGAGAAGTGCTAAGATTCTTCGAGAATTCTCCAAACCGTCCTTTCCGTAACCAAGTAACGGTATTGAAGCCTATAACAATCAGACATAGCATAGCATAGCATAGCCCAATCATGAGTCATCGATCACAAGACAATAGGGTTGCTTAGTGACTCCCAACAACTTCTATGAGTCAGACCCCACTATTCCCTGCCGAATCAATAATAAAGCTTGCCGACTGATCGTGAGCAAATGTGCGTTGTAGCATGCTGGGGCTTCGACAATGTGAAGGACAACAATAACTGTGCTGATAAATTAACGAATGTAATAGGTGATACGTGCAATGCAAGAGGCGGCCTTTTTTTTTAGAGATAACACGCGAATTTTTTTTGAAAGCATCCACACCCAAACCATCAAAAGCCCATCGTAACATACTCCCCAGCCTCTTCTGGATCCAGCCTCTCTGATTCTCGGTAACCTTCGCGCTGAATCAAGTCTATCTCCCAGTCGACCTTTGAAGACGATTGACTACGAGCATTTGGACTGTCGAGGGTGAGAGGGGTGTCGTCATTTGTCTGCAGAAGGTCGATTACATTTATATGATGAGCATCAACCTCCACTGGATGAGGCTCAAAGATCACAGAGTTGGAGTATTGCCCTCTATATGAGATTGCGCGTTGCCATATGTCGGGAGAAGTGGAGTTTATCCAAGTGTCCCATTCCTCACGAGGGTGTATGGGGTCAGGAAGAACATGGAACTTGGAATGACCAAGACAAGCTTGAAGGTGCGTCCACCAGCGAGCGAGAAGACGGATGTACTGTTCATGAGCAGAAGGATCAATGAACAGATGAGTGTAAATGCGTTTAACAGGAGGGTAAGGGAAACGCGTAATTCCAAGGACCAGTATCTTGAGATTTGGAAGGGTATCTGGATGGAGCAACCACTCGAGTTTACGAGCGATGTCTTGAATTTTGTTGTCGGCAAGTTCAGAGTGAGTGCTGACTGCAAGGTGGGTGAGATCGGAGAGATCAGCAAAGGTCGAACGACCATGAGAATCGAGGCTCGAGGTGAAAATATGGGTTGTCTGACTGAATATTTTGTCACGCCAGTTGACTGGACGTGGACTGCCGTGGTGGAGAAGCATAATGTGTTTGGGTTTTACACGATTTTCTCTCAGCCAAAAGGCGTTTGCAGAAAGGTTGCGCGATGTGATAGCAAGATACCGGATGCGCGAAAACACGGCGCCGACTCTGGCTAGTGCATTTTCGATGGACGGTAGGCTCTCTGGAAGGACAAGAGCAAGCGAGGCAGTATTGTATGTCGACAGGATCCGTGGTGGATCGTAATTTTCATTTTTTAGTCTGTGAAGCGCAGAGGACGGAGGCGCCATGATGCGCGTGACTCTGAGATCGGGGATGGTCTCTATGAGGACATTGCGATAGATGATGGGAAGAACGAGGACATTGATATCGCGGGACACAAGGCGCAGCGAGCGGGCTGCGGGGGCATCGTCGTAGGCGATGAGCGCGAGAATAAGATGCTGGAGCTCAATGGGGAGAGCGGACCAGAGGGTCATTGAGAAAGGAAAGAGCCGAACCAACAGCCAGATCAGTCCGAGCCAGCGAACCAATCTCCTGATTTTATCTCCTGATTTTATCTGATAACTCGTTTTTCTCATGTCTGTCAATTCACTTCTAGTCTCGGATCTTGACTACAGGCGCCCAATACCTAAAGTGGCTTGATAGCGGTGAGGCTACCTTTCCCGTGTCATCCTTGTGTCAATATCGGCTCCCGCATTCCGAAGTATGTTTTCTAAAAAAGCGGCTTGATCGTATCCCTGTCGTAGGTGGGGAGAAAACCAATGAGCTTTCGAAATCACAACTTCCATGCCGTTCGACTGACACCGCACAGAAGCACCCAGCTACCTCAATTCCAATCTAAAGTCGCAAAGTCTAAACATTGACTATCTTCTTCTATACTCGACCCACGCGTAGCTGGGTGGGATTCACTTGTCAACTTGAACAAAATTATGCTCCACTGAAGTCCTGTCTCTCTCAAAGCAGGGCACTTCTTGCAATGGGACCCGAAGAATAGATCGAAACGTATATGCTTCACGAGAATCTGGCAAGAGGACTGATCGATCACTTCTTTAACTCGGGTCGTCCTTCCTTGCTTCGTATTGACTTAGTCGAAAAACTACCCGAGTCCAACTACCTTTTTTTCCATTCGGACTCTCTCTAGATTGTTTCTACCCCCTTTCCAGCATCCGAGATCCTCAAAAACATTAAAGAAAATAACGTGAGAATATGCCAGTAACGGTAACAAATGCTGGCCATCATTCGATCGACGATCGCCGATGATCGCTGTGTACGACGTCGTGAACTTAGGCGTCAGGTTTTTCTGCATGGGACAAATATCAATGTCCCAATGGGCTATGGCGCCACTGAGGCTGTTACCCCTTTTAATTACTCAGCTCGATAAATCGTCTCAGGAAAAAGAAACAAGTAGTCAATGTCCATTTTAATCTCGCTGGTTACTCATAATGCATACTCACCTATACTAAACCAGGTACATGTGAAAAAAGGGTGGCCAAGAGCTATCACCATTATATGATAATAATGAAAATCTTGACCCGTTGCTTAGACCATCCATCGAATGTGACAGATCAACTGACGGCAGGTGAAATTCAGCCACAGGCCTGGCTGGACCCTGTCTAGACTATTCGATAAAAATGATTCAAGTATTCTTCCCAGCGAGTGAAGCTCCGATAAGAATATACTCTTTTCCTCTACCACTCCCATTATCACGCATGACGGAATTGTCTACCGGCAGACTACCTGTAAATCTTTGAAACATGGTCATAGGTAGTGTATGATGACCCACGTTTTCGTTCTTTCCTTACCCACGAGGAGTCATGACTCCATTACCAAAAATAGTTAAGGCTGCGTCGATCCCAATCATATGAGAGAATTCTATCAGAAGTTCCATTAGCAGATGATTCTGCAAAGGATTCTTTGTTGGGCTTGAAGAATATGATTGGTCCCTATCAAATACCAGTTATCAGAGAAGGCGATGGGGGTTGGGAGGTTACCAATCTCTAGGAACTTAACCTGAGAAGTCATTCTAACCTGAGAAGTCATTCTAACCACAATGAGTGTGATTTTCTACGCCTGAATTTCGCAAGGACTGCCGTGCGAAGTTCACCAAAGGAAACGCTAAATTGATTCCTGTGATCTCAACCTGTCCTACGATGAGGTCCCCTCTGATTTGGAATAATTCACCAACCGATCAAAAGATTTTGTCGAGATCAAATTACCGTTTTTTCAACTTCCACCAACTCGTCTTTTTTGGAATTTTCTTGTCAAGCAACACGTGTATCTCATAGCCTAGTTCGGTAAGTGCTTGGACCCACATAGCTGTCTCCGTGGTTTTGATGCTGGGTTGCCACGGTTGAAATTCGAGGTCTTCGATGATGACGCCTTTTGAAGGTCAGCCTATTTCACTCAAGATCTCCTAAGCGAAACAATAATTGACGAACAATTCTTCAAGATGTCCTGCTGCACATAGACTACCAAGTGTCAATGAAACTCCGCCAGGCCTCGACCGATCAAATAAAAAAAGTCCGCCACAGAGTCTAGACACTAAGCCGATATGTCTCCAAGAAAAGTGAATCTTGATTGGGCATGAAAGTGCGAGAAGAAAGGGACTCGTCTACATTCTAAAGTACTGCGCTCGGGAACTAAACCGAGTCAGTGCGCATTCTGATGGCGTCCTGGTAGTCAGTCTAACAGTGATGCGAAGTCGACGACGGATTAGTTCTTCATTTCTCCTTGCACCCCATTTTCAGAAAAATCTCCGAGCTGATTATCTTCTTTTGGAGTAGCACCCTTCTGCTTCAAATAATCCTTGAGTAGACAATGTTGCCTTGCGCCCGGTTTTTTACATCCCCTACAAGCACGACCATGTTGAACCATCAGAACGTGGAGGTCGTACTTGAGGTGTGCAGGCACACGAACGTCCAAATGAGCTTGTGCAAGGACTCGGTTGGCCTTTGTCGGTATCCATCCCAAGAGACGAGTGAGACGATAGACATGTGTGTCAACGGCAAAAGAATCTCTTCCAAGGCAGAAAAGTAAGACACAGGAGGCTGTCTTGGGACCTATTCCATCATATGAGAGGAGTTGGTGCATTATCTCCTCATCTTGTAAGCCAGAGGGTTTGTCAGTAGCAGACTGGCATTCATCCGCGAGATGCTGGAGAGAATAGACACCGTGCCGTGCCTTGACTTGATGTAGCAAAGTTTGTATCACACCAGCCTTCTTGTTTGCAAGACCACCTGCCCTGATTGCATCTACTACCTGGGCTCTGGGAGCATTTGCAATCGCTTCGAAATTGTTGTGACCAAATGCTTCGTCCAATCCCTTTTTAGCTCTAGTTGAATTGACGGAAGAAGTATTTTGGGACAAAATTGTGCCAATGACAGCGTCCATCACATTGGGAACATCTCCACACGTTTGTGCAGAGTTATTTGTGACCATCTGAGGAGGACGCCTCACAGTCGGTGGATGCTTTCCACTCAGTATCTGGTGTACTTCTAGTGCCTCAGCAGGGGTAGGATGGGGGAATTGGGGGAAAGGTGATTCATTTGCAAAAGACGCATGTAATTTCTGTTTTTTGCTGAGTGAGCGCAGGATCATACCGGTATCATCACATGATATGTGCCTACATGGCCCACCGACCCACATGATGTCATGTCGTCGATGACGTCATGCACCGGTCATTATTTTGCTAACCGCTGATAACCATCAGACCAGGCGTCCTTACGTATGTTGTGGTTATGCCCGGTGATAGCACGAGGTCTTTCATTACATTCTACGGGTTTTCCGGTCATGAGACTCTGACCGAGAGAAATTCCGAATAAATGCCTGTTCCTTCCGATACGTACGTATCCTATTCACAATGGCGAGAGATATTGTTCAGAAGCACCGCTGGTTGGCCAATCCTCCACGAGTTCGGGAAGTCATCCATCTCTTCAGTGCGAGTCGGATATCCGCGGATTTTCATGACCTGCAGGCGGTAGTCTTCTGCAAAATATAGCAAAAATAGGATGTTAATCGCAGTCTAAAGTATGGTATATTCAGACAATGCAGAAACTTTACATCAATCCTTTGATGCTACCTCAAACAGTCAGGTATATCCCAGACAACGGGCTACATGATATTCATTGAGCTTCTGCGCCACTTCTCATGCCTAGATAGCCGCCTAATGTCCGCTTGACCCAGGAATCGCCCGCTACGGATGAACGAAGCTTCTAAAGGAAAGAATTCCTTTAATTGACAGCATAAAGCAACTTCCAAAATCAGTTATTCAATAGTCTTTTCCATTCGCCTACTTGCCAGGTGGGAGCACTTCCCTTCAATCGCAAGCCACAGGACGACACCCTGACCAATTGACATGTTCACGAACTCAGAATTCCACAGTGGAGGCATGCATGATGGAGTGCCGAAGCCTCAGAGTGATGCTTTGATGCAGGCTTTGAGTAGAGACCAATCATTTCTTTTACTGCACTCCCGTGATATGGCTCTAGGTAATGCTTTATCTAATGTCGCTCACTGTCTTATGTTGTGCCAGTATTCAAATATAAAGCCCTGTCTTCAGGAGGCAAAACAAACTAGAAAACTGTACTATCCCACATTACAAGCGACATCTCAAAGTCTAGAAGAAATCGGATCCTATTCGAACAATCCCTACTTGCTAGACACATGTTTGACACTCCATCGCTCATTTTCTATATATTCGTTTGATCTTGACACATCCATCTAATTTCTTTTTGAAGCAATCGTGCGAATTGTGTATAGATATAATTTTACCACCATCCCCATTGTCTCCCTGATTCAGTAATCGGGATCACACACCCCGCCATCGGATTGATTGCCAACTGATAAGAACACCACCACCACAGGTCCAACACTACTGCTCCTCTCTCTAAACATCGGATCGTATCTTAGATATATACATATATATACATGTATACGATCCATCAGCACCCCAGTTCGCGGCTCGTCGGGAGATTCCAAAGCCGGACACATATGGCATCAAACCTATGCCTGATAGAAGTCCTCGACAAAAAAAAAGGAAGTGGAACTGAATAAGAAAACATGTTTATCTGAGGGATTAACATTTTAACAGGGCCACTCGACGGTTTTATTGCGTGTTGCACCATTGGATCATTACTACTGTGCTTCTCACAAAATATCGCTCGACAGCATCTGTAATGGAAACTGACGTTTGAAGAGCAATGTAGTTCCGAAAAGCCTCTGTGGCAGGAAGGGGCGGGATGGGTTATGAGATGCGATCAAATGAGCAATGTGTCTTGTATTCCGGTGGTGAAACACCCTACAAGAGAATCCTGTTGAAAATAATTTTTCATAACCTGAGCCTCGTGTTTGCCACATGCTGAATTGGAAATTTCACTAGACCCGATGACGATGAAACCACGTAAGCATTTGAAATAGCGACAAGAGAGTTCAGCGGTTAGACCAAGGAAGAAATGAAACATGACAAATGTCGGTCTATTGAACCGTACGTGCAATCAGCCTCGGGGCCCGCTTTGTTCCTGGCTGCCGTTCTGCTCACAGCGAGGCAATAAAGCACATTGACTGCTGAAGTCGTAATCATCAAGGGTCAAAGAAACTTTCGTGAATGTCGGGCAGGGAGGCGCAAGTACCCCCATAGTCAGGGTGAGAGTGTGGGGTTGGGGGGAAAGGAAAATGCTTGTGTGGTTCATTTTCACTTACCGAACCGAGCCCGGATCAAGGGCCCGGAAATGCGTGAGAAGATATATCTGAAAAGCGATCTAGTCAAGACAATAGCACCGTTTCTTTCCATCGCGAGACCAAATAATGGGTCGTGCTGAGAATCTCATATTCAACCCATATCGGGACAAAAAGCCCTCTCAGATCTGTTTTCAGGCTCTACGATGAAGCACACCGGTCTTTGAACCAATTCAACCCTTACGAGATTAGGACTCGTGCCCTTGCCCGAAACCATATCTGGCTGCAGCTATCTTGCCATAACTATAAAACTCTCCGACGCTATTGTTTCGTTTTCCGAGCCCCGTTCGTGCAATTGTTCTTCCCAAACTACCAGAGACAAAAGAAAACCAATCGTGTCCTCGTTCACAGGATCCATTATTCTTTCTCTCTTTCTACTTCCTTGCGCGCAGGAGCTCCCGTTCTCTCTATTTGTTATTACTACAACGCCCACGAAACTTTTTTCCACAGTACTCTTCTTTATCTTTACGATACAACCATGCCTGCTCTACGCACTCGCGATACCCAGTCCCGTTGTGAGTAATGGCTGTTGGTATATCATCTCCTCCCGAATAAGAGAACTAACCTGTTTTGACCTAGCACTCGAAGTGACGACTGATGCTCTTCAGCCCCCAACACTCGCTATTATCTCCCCCACACCCCGAACCTTTACCTTCCCCCCCACGCACAACCTCGCAGACAGCCCTTACATTTCTCCATCTCACTCACCCTTTGAACCTGATCAGATCAACCCTCTTCCTTTCAATCCCCAATGTATCCTCTCTCCCGCCATGACGGCCAGTCCCCAACAGCTTCAACGCACCCTCTCTCCTGTACGAGAATCACCCGTATCTACTTCGCCTCGTCCCTCTCAGACAAAGACTCATCACCGGCGCAAGTCGTCGACAAGCAGCATCAGCAGTGATGAGGAGCGTCGTCCACGTAAAGGTGATTCTGATTACATCAAGCGACCGGAGAATGCTTTCATCCTTTTCCGTCGTAAATGCTGCGAGGACAGACAAGCGGCCGCCAGCGAGGACATCCATGATGGCCGCACCAGGAAAGAAAGGCAAGCTGATCTCTCCAAGACGATCAGTCAACAGTGGAGGTGCCTGACTTCTGCGGAGCGGAAGGTATGGGAGGACAAGGCAAAGGAACGAAAACAAGAGCACAAGGCGATGTACCCCAACTATGTATATCGCCCACAGCGTTCCAAGGACAAGGCGAAGGGCAAGAAGAATGACAAGGCTGATCCCAAGGGTGATGAGGCTAATCCCGACGTGGGTTTCGTTCTTCCTACGCCTTCTCAACCCAAAGGCCGCTCCGCGTCGGTCCCTACACCATCCCCATATCAAGCCATTGTTCTTCCCACTGTATATCAAGCAGCTCCCTCGTGTCCGACATCTCCTTCGCTGCTCCCCATGATCACTCAGTATGCGGCACAGACAGGGCAGCCTGAGAACTGTACCAACAACTTTGATTTCTTGCCTGACGAAAATTTCATGCCATCATCCAACCAAATGAACTTCGAAGCTAGCCTCGACGTAAGTACACTTGCATGATCAGATTTTTTACTCACCATCGCCTTCATACAGTCCGAATTCATCCGAAACCTTCTTGCTGTGTCTCAAATGACGTCGGTTTCGCTAAGTAACACTCTGTCGCCCCTCACTACCCATGGACTCTTGCCTCCTGATTTGATCTCTGGGTCTGGTGTGACTTCAGGTTCATCATCTCCTGTGTCTAGTCCTTTTACCCCTCTCGCCGCGACCGGTCAATCGTTCACCCGACAGCATGTAGGCGGCGATATGCCCGGACCACGACAGGGTGAGCCTGATGTGCTAGCTGATATCGACATTCTTCAAGATATCTCGTCGTTCCCATGGGAGACCACTTCCATGTGGCCCCATGCTTCAGAAAACCTGTTTGGCAATGATTTCGATCTGGACGCTATCCCGAATATTGATCTCGCAGACAAATTCGACGAGAATTTTGCTGATTCTTCGCCGCCCTTGCAATTCGGACAAAGTTTTCCTCATGGATTGGAGGGCTGCACGTACTCGCAGGAAACCATGACTAGCTTCGAGGAGATGTTTTCTGGATCCAACTTCTGATCCAATGACGCTGGGCGTCTTGAGAATTGTTCAGTATTCTCTAGTGGTCGATGATGTTTGGACCATTTGTAAGTATAGTTGTATTTTCCTATGCACTATTGATCCACGCACTGTTGCTTTCGCTTGGTTGTTGGAGCCATTGTGCAAAATCCCCCCTTTTTTTCTTGCTTTCTTTCAAAAGACACGTACGATGACTATGTTATTTTATAACCGGAAGCGGGCTTTCAAGGGCACTGGGTCACCATCGAAGACCGCTCCTCTGATGCGTTTCGATGACCACATCCCTTTTATTCACTTTACACCTCCACTCCCCGCGCGCAATGGTTTTGGTACCTCCGCTTTTTTCATTGGACCGTTAAATTTTCTGCTATACCCTCTTGTGTTGTCTTACATTTGTCATAAATGTTGTTGTTTGCTGTTGGTGGTTTATCTTGTCTATATTCTTCATTTATCTTGTACATCACTTTCGTAGTGAATCGTTACTCGGCGTTGCATTATTTCCACCTGCAGCAAGACAATAAGAGATGACTGAGCGGCGAAGCACTAACCTACCAAATATGCTTACGGAATTCGACGCAGAACAGGCAATAGAGCGGGCAACCGATAATTGGGGCGTGGCTTCTGTCCATCGGAGCGAGCAATGCCTTACCTTAGTCCTCTTTCACATTACCATATCAAGCAATTACAAGAACCTGAGAACGTACGTCACAAAATCTACCCACACTATCATTCTCGCCCGACTACTCTTCTTGAATTCTTTGAGACTACCTTGTCAGAATGGAGTGGAAAATTATGAGTCGAGGACATGATTTCGGGCCGGTGGTCGATGACAAGGTCATTTGCTAGATTAAGTCAAGAGTGCATGATTTTCTCAAGGAAATTAAACAGGGTCAGTGGTGGCACAAGACCACTTGTGACACATGAATTAAGGGCCACCGCACCAATATTCTGAGAACCCCACCGAAATGACACGCGGCTTTACGAAGGGCGGATACTGTATCGAACGCACGAACTGAACCAAGGACACAAACCAGGACAAGACCGGAGACGGAAGAATATTCCACGATAAAGCGGAGAGGACGGAGACGGATCAGAAGATGGAATGGGGAGATTGACTTGCCATTGGTAGAAGGCCTGGACACTGGGATAGATAACGAATATATTGAAAGAATCTAAGACCAAAGTTGGTGAATAAAACTGCAGCAAGACAGGACGAGTTAGCCTTACAAACTACATTGATATAGGCTATGGCCTTCATGGTGAGTGTGTCGACTGGTCAAGGACGGAGAAAAACAAATACAACAAACACTTACATCACAAGAGAGAGGGATCAGAAACTAGTTGCTGCGGAGCAAGCCAATCACAGGGAAATCATAATCTTGTGCCTAGAAAACGCACGTACTAAGGGATGAAGACACAGTGGCAGTAGAAATGGTAGGCAGGATTGTTAGAGAGGGTACATGACCTTATAACCGGGAATCGTTGAGCAGCCATGCGTTTACAAGGTGTTTGATGGAACCCACCAGGTCGGCGACGGGCTGAAGCAGGTTGAAGTGACCTAGCTATGTGATCGTAGATAGAGACAAGCCAATAGTAAGTGTGCTCCTGACTGCGGTCGAGTTACCCGATCAGATGAGAAGGGACTCAAGGCGACGAGTCGCCGCTGATGACGCCACAGTAGAGAGATATTGAACTCGAGACAACTGTCCTCACCGTGGTATTGTGACAAGGAACTGGTAACGCGTGGAAGTCAAGCACGCAATTTACGAATCAACCAGTGGAATGCTCATGAGTCTCACGAACCTTGCTTTTGTGGTTTCTTGAGCAGGTTTCATGGGCTGAACGCGAATGATCGGACCACGTCTTTGATGGACAGTCGTGTCTGAGATCGATGAATGCTTGAAGGCAAAGAAAAAAATCACCACTTGTGGAGAAACTCGAAACCTAAACAAAGTAAAATAAGAGAGAAACATTGTAGATGTGGTGGACGCAAGTCTCCAAGGGAACCTCAACACGTTTAAGGCCCAGTCAAGGCACGTGATTAGACATTGTTGATTGAAAATCGGTGACACTTGACAAGTGGAAGGGTTTGATGTTCATACTATGCGTCAGCATCAATCAATTCAGAAGAAAAACCCATATTTCAACGATAGAATAGATTGATAATAACAAGCAATTTACCGCATCCCAGTGATATTCATGACGTCATCGTATCATCATCCATGGGCGTGTCCGAAAAGCTGAGCACATAGACTCTCTTCACGGGAATAGTCAGCATTGCCCTTGACTTGCACATAATTTAGAGCTGATTAAAATTGATTTCTGAAGAGAGCAACTTATAGGTACGGGAAAGATGCACTCTCTATCTGGCTGCTGACAATATTTGTGCCAAAAATTCTTTATAAACCTCAGCGTAATTACATTTTTCATAACTTACAAGAACAAGTGACTTTCAAGATGAACAGAAATAAATATGGGAACTGGCTCGTTTTGGATATACTAAGTTACACAGGTATATATATTTAACATTCGATCTTGTTTCCGAACATGTTCCTGTATAATGCACAACGCCGAGACCCCACTATCCCTGGTGTGAATAACGGTATTCCGTGGGACCTCCGGTTATCGGAAACTCGTGTGACAATTTTTGAACAATAAGGACAAGTGAGCTGAGACAAAATGAACAATAATATCCAATGTTGACCCAGGACTCCATAAGGGAGCGGGAAAATACCGGCCGAATGATTATTCCCGCCTGATGACGTTGAAGGAACCGGCGGGTTCAATTTGCTAATGCGGGATATTCCAACATCAGGTCCCTTGGCCCGACACCCTAAATCCCAGTGCAGGCACCTATTTCATATCCTAAATAGCCTCCAATTGCCACTGCTGACGGAGCACGGTCCATTTATCGAGCATATGTCTTCCAAGGAGGAGTAAAGTATTTTCTGTTAAAATCACATTCACTTATGATTTGCTGCGAAATTTGTTTTCCTGTCCCACGCGAAGATTTACATACACTGATTTTCATACTTTGAACACTTCTGAATGAGGGATCCTTTGTCTAATTCCTCCAGCGTTGTCCAAACATTGAACAGCCTAACACCCACCCGAACTGCAATCCATTCTCATTGGACCGTGAATTCCTAATTACATTTCATTCCATTAGCCATTTCAAGGAGCTTGCTCTCTATGGTATAGTCTTCATTCTTCTCTCCCATCATGTTGGGAATATCATACATCCGTATTGCTCGCATCTAAGTTCATGCTCACAACCTTCAATGGAAAAAACCGTTCACTCCTTTGATCAGCCCTAAAGTCATAGTCCACGAGACTCCTCCATCCATCACCAGTGGGTCTCCTTAAATCATGTCCAAATTTTCAACACTTGTCCCAACAAATCTGGTAGTTGGTCGACAAGACCTTGGCGGCATTCTGGACAAAGAGAACCAAGGTACCCTCCTTTAAAGTTTAAGAATCAGGTAATCAAAGAATGGAGAATGTTGCTACCGGCAGTCAATGTCGACTGAAATGAATCTCGTCGCAATGTGGGCCGCCATCATTCCGTCTGTTCGCAATATCTCTCAACTTAAATTTTACATGTGTTGTACATTTTATATCCTATGTTCTTACATCTTGCTTTGGACTTAATTTTCTTCCGTACTCGTTCCATATGTCATAGTCATTCATCTTCGCCAAGTGATGACTCAGAGAGACGGCTTGATACACTTAAATTCTGGATTATTTTCGAGCTTCTTCAATGCAGTATCGACTTCTTGCTTCAGATCATGATTCCAGATGGGGTCCCAGATACCGGCCAACTTGTTTGCAACCCATTCAGGACCCTGACCTGGCTTCCCGAAGCCGTCATAAATCTGCCCGACACGAGCACTTTCTTCAAGCACCATATTGGCTCGACGTGGTCGTAATTCATCATAGATCTGAAGAACAAGCTGAAGTAGGATATTCAGCCAATGCATTGACTGACGTTTATTCAAGCTCACGTTAAGATTGGATCGTCTGGTTCCTGGGTGGCATAACAAACGACAAAGGACGTAGATATCTTCAAAGCCTTGCCCTACACCCGACCCAAGATGTGGTTGCATGCCATGTGCCTATTGAGAGAAGTTAAATCACAGATTGACTCTACCTCAAAGAGATTGACTCACAGAATCGCCGACCAAGACAATTCTTCCAGAAATGTAGCTGGGAAGTGGAATTACTTGGTGTATATACCACTTCCCTGCGTTGGTAACGTGATCCACAAGGATTTTCACGTCACTCCCCATTTCCGCGTATATGGCTTCAATATCACATTTAGGGACAGTCTCAACCCAAGGGCCCTTCACCTCAGGCCCCATTGGCTTTGAAGAGTCGCTCGAGAAGAGGACGACATTGAGCTGGAAAGAATTTGAGTAAGTTCTAGTTTGTCACGAAGAACGAACCATTTTCGTCCCCTGCATAGGGTATGTAATCAAATGCTGGGGACTATCATCAAATACTGCGAGGTTTGAGAAGCAGGTACCGACCTTGTCCGTTCCCATCCAACAAAGGGGCACTCCATCTACTTTGGTTTTGATTCCTGATTTATACAAGGAATCCAGATCCATCAGGTTACGGTAAGCAACCGTGTTAGTGAAAACCAAGTCAGAAGCTGAACTCTTCGTTACAGAACTACGAACGGCGCTTTTGATACCGTCAGCACCAATCACCAAATCAGTTTCATGGACTGTTCCATCTTCAAAGTACAGGTTATAAACACCAGACTCAAGTGGTATGACGCGAGTACATTTCTTATTGAGGTGGAGGAAGTCTGGGTTGAGTAAAGGCAGAAGGGCATCAAGAAATGTGGGTCTGTATACTCCAAGTCCAAAATGAAGAGAATGCTCGGCGTACTACTGCTGAATGAGATCAATATCTAAGGGAAGGCAAACTGGATGATTCACGTTATAGATAACTTCATGCTGACCATAACCTGATACGAAGTTAAAGCTTCGCAGGGTTCTCTTGTTATCTGTTTTCTCCATGACAGGCTTTAAAATACCAAGCTCATCGAGAGCCTTGATAGCATTGAGACCTGTTGAAGTCTTCTGCAGCAGTCCAGGCTATCATACAGATGACTCACCGAATCCAACACCTGCGCCGACTTGACCAAACCGAGGCTGCAAACTTCTGTGAATCCATTGGCGATATCAGAGAGGTGGTAAGGCATACAGAGGCTTCGAATACATCAGCATGGATGTTTTTTAAAGAAAGACTAACAGCACTGTTTATGATTCATTAATCTGTTATCGCATTTCAACTAGTTTCCATTACCAAGCTATACCGCACATTCCACCACCAACAATAGCAACACGAAAATCTTTAGTAGAAGACATGATCAGTGGACAGGATAGCGGGCAAGGAACTGTGGGGAAAACATCTGACACTCTAGATGTTACCACGAAAGCGGTCTATACTTGAACTCAGGAGTCCAACAGCAATACTATCAGTGCTCCATACCGATAAGGCTGAAAAGGCGAGTTGTTAATAATTCTGACCTAGAATACAGTGCCTTTCGCAAGTCCAAGCGAAATCGCATAACTACATAGAGTTAGAATAAGGTCCGGGCTAGATAAGCAAAAAATGAAGAAAATATGATATTCGACAAGGTCGTCGCTTGAGAGTGGGGAGTTTGGTTTTGTGGAGGGTGTTGACTACGAATACAAGGAAAGTGCCCTGTGTTGCCGCACCTAACGCTGAGTCCTAATAGTTGTCACTCTGCTGGAGAGAAGGTGTGCTGGGCCTCAAACACGAATGTTGGCCGTTGGCAGGAGTCATATTCCAAGCTGATCCCACCCATAGCGGTGTTCCAGATAGATGTCCTCTACTACAACCTCTTGAAAAAGAAATTATACACGAAGCCGGCACGGGAGAAAGGTCACATCTGGTAGGCTCGATCTCAGGCGACTCAGTTCGATGAGTCCATGTTTCATCGACTCTTGCTCAAGCTGATGACCACTTGAAGGAGATAATTTCTCGTCTCAATTATCTCAAATGAGGGCCTTTGCAAGATGAGGTGAGAGATCACGAGCCAGTGTTCCCAAAAGAAAGCCTTGATTACCAGTTACCAGTATCTGATTCCTGTATCTCCTAACTGAACAAGAGAGTTTAGCCTGGACCGATATGCGAAGAATGAACAAGAAAAGAGCTCACAGCAAAAGATAGCATTTTGTTCAAAGAACTAATCAAGTTTAACTTATATTTACAAATTGATCTTGCAAGAAGAAGATGGACTAAGCAAACTACACAAAATCACCGTGTAATAAATTGTCGATCCAAAAAAAAAAAACTATACACAACACTGCCATGTTTCCTCTTAATAAATTCTTTAATCTCGATTCAGCCCTTTGAATGGGTACATATTTTAAGCATTTCAATGCTCAGAGAAAATTCAAATTATGCCTCAAGTTCTCCTGAGCAACTCAGTTTGGTTGAAGACTTGCCTCCCACCCCTGACGTAGTGGTATGTTGATACTACGAACGTAGATAGGTTAAGCCAGACAACTTTGATGAAAACAATCGAGTCACGGTTGACCCTGATCCCTGATGAGACAACAACTAGGCAGACCTCAAGGTTAGAAGCATCGACAGAGATATACGAGCATGTATTCATTGAGACACCAAATAACCCTCTGACCCGTGCTCATCAAAGCGCTTGACTTCCACCTTCTGATTTCAAAGCTTCTGAGGCCAATCATCAAAACCAAGATCAATGGCTGACGAAAAACAAATTAGTCAACTGTATGATAGATACTAGAAACAACATCAATACGTACGCCAGGGAGGAGTGATAAATCTGCGGAAACAAATCAACGGCTCGAGCAGCAAAATGGCAGCAGGGATGAGTAACGAACCTTTTCTGTTTGCCAGCTGCGGCAAGACCATCTAGTTTCTCGATGTCAGCTTTGGTGAGTGCCTCGAAAGCATTGACAGCGCCAGAAAGATTCTCTGTTATACGGCTGGGAGTCACAGACTTGGACAAGACGACCGTTCCCTTCATCACTAGAAACGATGAAAGAATGAGCACACAATGTGAACAACTTGAAGACGATAATCACGGTGGTATCCAAGAAGGACATCGACAGGCTTTAGCTTATGTTGTTCGGCAATGCTCATGATGTCAGCATCAGCAGTAAGAGGGGTGTTGGACGACCCGAGCGGAGAATATGCCTGTGGAATTATATTATGGGATTTCAAATATTCCAAGAGGCGAAGTTGCGGATTGTAAGGATGAAGTTCCAGCTGATCAAATATATAGTATCAGCGATCAGATTCAGATTCGGTACATAGATAGCACATACCTGATTCACAGCAGGGATAACATTAGCCGTTGGGAGAATCTCCTCAAGTTTCATTTGTGAGAAATTAGAGACACCAATTGATTTAACTTTGCCTATTGATCGTAATGATAGCGATTGATCAATTCAGTCAAACTATGGAAGAATTGATCAATGACTCGCCTTTCTTCTGAAGGCCTTCCATCTGCTTCCATGTATCTGTCAGTTTCCAACTATGATCAACGTCACGTCTACCGTCGGGAAGCACCGGTATGGTGGGATGATTTCCCTTGGGGTTTAACGGCACTGGCCAATGAACGAGGAACACTGTCAACGGGATATGTGTCAATACCTCTATGTAGGCCTAAGTCATAGCCATTTATAAATACTCACAATCGAGGTAATCAGTGCCAAGATTGGCCAACGTCTGCTCGAGACTCTCCTCAACACGAGAATGGTATGTGGACCACACCTTGCTTGTTATCTACCGCAAAATGGGAACGATCGCAAGTCAGTAAGAATCAGCGAGTCGAGTGTAACTTACAAATAACTCCGACCTGGCAATGCCAGATTGTCGGATACCTTCTCCCACGGCCTTTTCATTCCCATACATCCTATGAAATATAGAGAGATGATCAGCTTTCCCTGATATCATGGCTTTTGTTCAAGGATATGTTTCGAAAGCACATCATCCATGGTTATTCCACGAAACTCACCAAGCACAATCAATATGTCGGAATCCAGTTTTGATCGCGTGTACAACAGCATTGACAACCTCCTCTGGATTAGATTGCCAAGTACCTGATCGATAACATGCGAGTTGCGGGATACAATCAATATCAACGATTATTTCAGTCTTTTGAAATTCGCCTGGACAAACTTACCAAAACCTACAGATGGAATCTCTCTTCCATCGTTCAACTTGAATTTGGGGACGTGAGGGGCCATGAGTCTGCTATTAGAAAAAGTGCCATTGAATGCTTTATAATGGACTTAGCGGGCCGCACCGACTCTGTTACCCGAACACCGGGACCGTCGGACCGAGACTTCAGAATTTCCTGGAAGCAACCAATTTTTTGACTACGACCACGAGTGCGGCTTCCACTTTTTTCATCGAAGTTCCTATATGAGAATCCATGGACCCTGACTACCATAAGAATTATTCACAGCTGTCTTCAACTGAATTCGAATATCAAGCCACTAGCTGAGCAGAGGCTGCACCTAATCATCATCACTCGTATGTATTTACAAGATTTTGGCAATTGCCGACTATGTGCTAACACATGAGCCGATCATGTGTTGTCTTATCAGCATTGGTGCCCTTATATCCAAACAATCAGCTTATTGGAAAACCGCAAATTGAAACCAGCGAGGATCAGGATTTCGGCTGGACCGAGGACTATTGGGTCTTTGGGAGGAATGAAGGAGTTGTCGAGAGTGAAGAAGACAATATATTGAATGTGTCCTTGTCGTCGAAGTAGGGTGGATAATCTAGACCCGGACTGGCGTTGCCAGTTGCTACAAACGCAACCTGGAGCATAGACGAGCCCTACTTCCGTCAAACATTCTGGAGCGAGTCCTGTGTGCGGAAAAAGTGAACACGAGGTGCAGACGACAAAGCATTATATTGTTTCGAGCTTGACGCTGCAGGAGCAGTGATGTGAGAAAACTCTGCATTGGAACCTAGAACAGCCTCTTGGTTTCCTCGCATCGCTTCCCCATGAGGATAGGTTAGGTCTTGACGCAACAGCATAGGGTCACCTGGTGCTCCTGGCATGTAATCATCCATCCCTAGCTCATCCCTGCCTTCAAGCTCGACCACGTTTTTTGCAGCCCAAGAATATGAAAAAGGGTACTGCTTGTGAAGACCTTCTTCCTGTAGTACAGCATCAGATGGCTCCATGTGGCCAGTCCTCGACACTACCTGTGGCAGATGTGGGCTCGAATCATATTCACAAGAAAAGCTGACCATACCGTCAACCCCATATCGGATCCCTCTGGCCGTTTATCTTTTGCCCTTCTCCAAGGTAGGTTCAAATTCAGCTTACGATCTCGTGGACGGCTACGACAACAAAATGCACACACGGCTATCATCCCTACTAGCCACACCACCAGATAAACTAAGGCTACAACCGTGCTGACTGTCTCATTGACATAAATTGTCCTTTTTTCGAAAGGTGCTTGCTGACTGAATGGTGCTTTGTCAGTTACTTCATAGACTCTGGTAATCCGAAACGCTGACTCTGCAAATGTGCTGTTGACGCTTTCATGAAGAAAGAAATACATCACCGTTACTATCCGTCGTGTTGAGTAAGCGAGGGGGATGAGTAAAGATGATGGTGATGAAGAAGGAGCCGCTATTCGGCATTGCTGTAAACAGGGCGGGGGAATAATACTTAAGTAATTGACTGTGATATTTTGATCAGCTCGCATGGAAGCCGGTATCAACCGTGTGGGATTACAGTCATCAGGCACCTTCTGCCGCGCCCACATGACTTTAAGCCCTTTTCTAAAATAGACGTATACATGTTAACTAGACTCTTGTTTACACTATCAGCGGAGTCATAAATATATCATATTGAAGTAATAGAAATTAGGAAGGGGAAAGGAATAAGTGCGATTACCTAGCGACGAAAATGCAGACCAGGAAAAGGTGTCCCCCAAAAAGATACAGACAAAGTGAAATGTTAAATGTTGTAATCTACACTGTTGCAAATACATAAATCATAACAATGTCATGTATTGCCTGATTTCTCATAACAGTCCAAGAAAGCAGTATCTGTTCCTGCTTCTATAAAGCCCGCCTAGTTTGTTTGAGTATTGCACGCAAAACACGGTTGTCATCATCTTTCCAGGGCTTGTCCACCCCACAAAAGATCTCCATCTAGTGCATTTAATTTAAAAAGGGTATAATGCCTCCCTGCCCAGTCAAAATCAATCAAAAAGGCTTGCTCATCCTTGTGAAGTTACCATTTTTTTAAAATTTGTATTTCATTTCTTTCTTCCTAGTGCTGATCAGTTATCTGTTTTATAGGATTTTCTGTTGCCTAGTCAGTGGGTAGTTTTTGTAGTAAACTTAGGGGTAGTCACTGACTATAGCCTTATATGCTAAACGGTGAATGGAATAGTCATCACACACAATGACTACGTCTCACTATATGTTAGAAGCTGCCTGATAAGATACTTGAGGATCTTATTTCATGAAACCTAGTTGCTAAGGAATACATCCTTGTATCATTTTTTCGGAATATCAAGTGCTATACTGAAATTAGTTTTTTTGTCTCATGTCTTGTTTCACTCTATTGTCCTAGTTAGAGGTAAATAGAGGTAGTCGACGAGACTCATTGCGAATGCGCAACGAGTTTCCGCCCGCCCTTTTCCCTCTCGATCTTAACTCAACACTCTCATGGCTTCCCGCACCCGGTGGTCATGTTCTGGATTCTTCATGGCCCATAACTTTCAACAAGTCTGACCTGGCGTGTTGCCTTCGAAATTGAAACTGAGTCATGGCTTATGCAGCAGCAAGACTTGTCCTTATTGATAAACAGTCATATGCATAGTTAGTAAGAACTTCGAATCTGTATACAACAAAATTGCTTTGATCCGATTTCATTCGCATCATACTATGCAATATTAGACTCTTCTATTGACTTTTCCTTGAGCTGCTCATTCAACCCATACCACTCATCTGCTATTGTTTGTATAGGTACCTTTTTCATCATCAACATACTCAACAATCCCAAGGCAGATATCCCCAGCAGGGTCTGCCACAACACCTTCAAGGATAACGCAGCACAAATGAATATGCACGCAGGAGAGTGAGGGAAAGGAAGAAAGGCCTTTATTCTACGTACATTCCCTTATCTAAATGTCCTAGAAACTGCTCCAATAAATGATGTTTCCATGACATCTCGGTGTCATCCCATGACTGATGTCATTCTGTGACAAAGGAGCCTAAAAATGCATCTCAAACTCGATCCCTCAGAGGTCCTGCAAGTACTGTAATGTTAGGAATAGTACTGTACGATAGCCCCAGTCTCCTGGGTAGCACGAACGCCTCCAGAAGCTTTGCCTTAAGTTGATTCTCAAGAACCACTGAACCTATGGTTATTTCCGGCGCCTGTTTACAGGAAATCAATGCCATGAAATAGGTGAACTACAGGAATGGGCACTTCACCAAGAAGAACGATCGAGTAAAGGTGAATAGCCCCAGTGCTCTTCCATTATCACTCACTAGAAGGGGAGACAGGATCGGGAAGGTTGTCACCACGCACTGGAAGTCAGCCTATCCTCAGATTTACTCCAAGTATGGATCCAAAAACCAATTCCTGCAATAAACTCGAAGTCAACCCAATTTCTCATTGCACTGTTCACATCAAGGGTGGTCTGTAACCCCAATCCGATGAGGGTGAAACCCCATGAGATAAAAGCTATATGGAAGAAGGTCAACGCTGCTGCGGATGGGCGAGTGACATTTACGGGCTTGGAAATAGACTGTATAGACTGAGAAAGGCAAGTCAAAAACAGAAAACGTGATCAGGATTGAGGCCACTCACAAAAGGCTGCGGTTACTTAAATCCCGTGGATGGCCGTACCAATATATCTGCTTTGAGATTATTGATTGAATAATGGATAAGGTTCTTCACTTGCCCATTGACATTTGTCCGATTTTTGAGAAGGACCGGCATAGTGGTTTAGTTGGCATGAATGTTTCATAGACAACGAAAGCTGCTACAACCCACGAGGCGAGAATGAGGAGAAGGAAGGAACACTGACCGAGGATCAGGGGATTTAACGCCTTCCCATATCAACCCCAAGGGCACAGAAGTTGCCCAGGCAACTATGATCATATTCTCACTAAATACCTTGTGAGCTTTGGAACATGAAGTATGAATTTTGCTACAAAAATCCAGTCAATCCTTGCCAACTTCTGGGACAGATCAATTTCGGGAACCCTGAGATTCAAGCAGAAAAAGGCAACAAATGCAATGCCAGTGAGAGGGAAATTCAAATCTGCAATCTCAGTTTAGATAGTGCAAAGAATAGCTTACAAGTATCTTACAAACAAGCCTCATCATGTCCAGTTTTACCTCGAAGAGAATGCCTCTCCCTGTGCATCATCATCAAGAGAGATCGAGAAGGAGCGAACGTAGGATACTCACAACAGACGGGCCCAAAGTACATGAAATAGACCAGACCGTACCAATCAGACCTTGATACATCCCTCTTTCCTTGAGTGGAACGAGACCAGAAAGTATTATTTCTGTTAGTGCGAGAATGCCACCTGCCCCGCTGCCTTCAACAGCTGATAAATCCCAGACTGTCAACTACCATTTCAAGGGCGCAAAACCTACCGCGACCACCAACGAGCGTTTTCATTGACTGGGCATCCCCACATAGTGCACTTCCAAGAGCAAAAAGAAGAATACAAGCCAACAAGATAGGTCATCGACCAAAGATATTGGCCAAGTGTGCCGACATGGGGATTGTAACAACTGACGCGAGTATGTATCCGGATCCTATCCAAGCAAACTCAGCACCATCAAGTTCAGCTACGATTGTGGGGAGGGTCGTCCCAACGGATGTCTATATGTAGCTGAGGAGGATGTTTCAACTAGATAATTATACTCACTGAGTCAAGGGCTGCTAAAAAGTTATTTTCCATTGTCTCTTTGGACTGTTCCTGTGACATGTCTTAGATGAACTCGGCAAGTGCGAATGGATTATAAACATCCCAAGCTGTAATCATTGATGTTATCAATCCCACGATGTAATCAATCTATCTATGTGCCATTAGAACACAATCACTTCAGAAGTGATGACAAAGTTGAATTCTCAAAGAAGCCGAGTAGCACGGGGTCAATGACTAATTCTTCCCATCCATTGCCAAAACAAATCCTGTTGGTTATTTATTGACTCACTATACCATCAGACCTGCTACAGATTGCCATGATGACAGACTCTACCAAGAAAATGCCCTACGGTAAGGCCCTCTCAGAAACTGTTCTCATCTTCAAATAAAAGATGGTTTCATCCAGTCCGTTTGGGCAACTCGGGCTTGAAGGTTTCGAAAATTATACTCGGTTGTATGTCGTACGGCACCTCAGATTGGTTGGATTGGGTCCTGGACGAAGCCGAGGCTGTCAAGCATATCAAAGCTGCGTGCGTCGCTATCCGTCAATGCCTTTCAATACCTGATTACTATTGTCATCTACAGATATGATGCTGGAATCAACACATTTGATACTGCCAACGTAAGTCTAGGTCCCAAATGTCTCCGTTCTTCTTACCTATTTGATAGATATACTCCAATGGTCTTTCGGAGGTCATCCTTGGCAAAGCAATCAAAGAGCTCAAGCTTCCCAGAGATGAAATCGTCGTTATGACCAAAGCTTTCGGGACCGTTGATCGCGATCAATGTCACAGTTGGGGCACCATAACAGACCCAGATCGACAGGGATACGTCAATCAACATGGCTTGAGTAGGAAGCACATCTTTGATTCTGTCAAGAAAAGTCTTGAAAGGTTGCAGTTGGATTACATCGACGTCTTTCAATGTAAGTTTGATACTGTTGTATTCGTACCAGATTCACATACATGCATGTAGGTCATCGATTCGACCCCGACACCCCTATCGAAGAGACGGTAGGTGGATACATACATATCATTTTTCGTATCCACTCAAATATCGTCAGATGCATGCCCTCCACGATGTTGTGAAAGCTGGGTGGGTTCGATACATTGGCATGTCTTCATGCTATGCCTGGCAATGTACGCATCTCTGCTTGAATTATCTATATTGATTGTACTCATTGTTATATTGCAGTTTCTGCAATGCAGAGTACGTTCCGTCAATCTGTTGTACCACTTGGATTTCATTTTTCATGAACGCAGACTACGCCATCAACAACAAACTCACACCTTTCATATCAATGCAAAATCACTACAACCTCATCTATCGTGAAGAAGAACGTGAGATGTTCCCAACTCTCAATGTATGTTTCCACATGTGCCCCGTTCGCGCCAGCCCTTATTATCGTCCCATAGTGGTTCAAAGTCGGCTCTATTCCCTGGTCCCCCATTGCTCGTGGACTCCTTTGCAGGCCTTTGACCGAGGTTACGAAACGTGCCGGAAGTGACTCAGCGCTGAAGCAGTATAATACCGAGAGTTTTACCCAGGAGATCATCAAGCGTGTTGAAGAAATTGCAAAGGCGAAAGGAGTCAGCATGGCTCAGTTATCACTCGCTTGGATTTTGAGCAAGCCCGGTGAGTGTTCTATATGTTCTCAGGTGTCATGGGTACCTTGATCAAGCATAACATCTCAGGTGTAACAGCACCCATCATTGGCACTACATCATTGGACAACTTGTATGACCTGCTTGGTAGGTAGAAAATCCAATTCAGCATGACGCCCATGTTTCTTACGACATTTCTCACAGGAGCGGTTGATGTCCAATTGACTGCAGAAGAGATTCAACAACTTGAGGAGCCGTATAAACCTGTTAAGGTGTTTGGTCATTAATTGAGCTTCGGACATGGAAGCGGCGGCTTGATCTTCTGGTTGGATCGTGGAAAGATATCTCTGACAGAATGTGTCGTCAGTAAAGCCTTTACAATGCCAAAGAATTGAGTATTTGATTACTAAATCCCAACAGTGAGATTCAAAATCAGATCATTTGTCTCAAATCAGTGGATTCGTAACTCAGTTGACAGTATGTAGCTTTGCCGCAGTCCAAGCTCAGTGCACTGTTTGCTAGAATTCAGTGGCTGCTTGTGAATAGGAAAACGTGACTCTGGCAGCCAATTAATGATTTTCCTTCAAACTGCAATCACTCCATATGCCATATCAACCACTGATGACATCTATGTCCAAAAGTGTCTGGTATGATGGAAGTCGCTATGTCTAGTCTCCTCCCCTCTGGGCACCACCAATTCCCTGCAGTTACACAGTTACCCTGCTATCACAAATGTGGCGAGTCACTCACGTTCCAGATTGAATTCTTTCGAACAGCCTTACCGCTGGTTACATTTTCCAGAGTCAGAAGAAAGGAGAGATATAATAATCCAGATGAAGTGATTGAAACCTGTATCTTAGAGCATGGTCCTTGTTGAGATTATTCAATTGAACTACTTGTCACTTGCTGGTGGTAGAGATGCTTAAAATTTCGAAACGCATATGGACCAATGAGAAGGACAGCTGCAAAAACTTGTAGAGATGCAAACATCATTTGTAAGGGCGAACAAGCTTTTCTGATTGATTTTTGACTGGAACAACAGGTTGTGATGTCGATCGTTATGACTTGGGTATGGATTACAACAGCCGCCAATTTCACTTTATTTGTATCTTTTTCAGAGCACTTGCTGGGTTTTATGTGCATATAGATGGGTCACGATTAGACTAAAGCAGAGCGCTGATCATCAATCTGGGAACCGAAATCTCGCGAACCAGATATGAAAACATCATTAAGATCAGCATTCATCAATCAAACGAGGCCAAACAAAAGTGTCATTCGAATTCAAGATATGGGCACTAACCAGTGCAAAAGGCCTCGTACATTGCTCAAATATGTGTGTGCTCGGTGTCAAGCTCATATTCAGTACTGTATACCTTTGTACACGAAGAATTCAGCACCCGCGTATCATTGTATCCAGTTTTGGATAAGAAATATTTACACGAAAGTTAACTGGCGACAACAAATCTCTTCTGTCACTTGAAACAACTCTCCTGGGTGCTCGCCTTGCATAATACCACTTGCAAGTGTTGTGGCGGATAATTCCCTCTGATACCAATTCAGGTTATCGTGTGAATTAGAATATTGGCTTACCAGTGCCTGAAGTTGTCCAACCCTGACGAATAGCTTACCTTCTGTTCATTCTCCCATTCCAGTCTTGACACCTACCAGTGGGCTCCTTTTACATTATCTTATAAACTTTTTAAAATTGTCGCGGCCCATTGCAGTTCAGACAGGTTATCACCATTTCATTTGTCCTACTATCCTGGTTTTTCTGCTCTTCAGCCCACAGGCTTTGAACGACAGACGACATTCATTTTATGAATCCCTCTGCCTCCCGTCCAAACCCGAGTTGTTTTCTGCGGATGGGGCTCAGTTTGGGGTTCAGTTTGGGGCTCAAATCATCATCAGAGCCTCACGATCCCAGAGGAAAGCAGTGCGATGAAGGGTGGTACATTCCTTACACAGGAACATACGAGCCCCCGCCAGAACCGCAACCCCCTAGAAATAGAGATCGGGATAGCTGGGGAGATCCAATTCCTGGTCTGAACAGCATACAGGCAGTTGGAAATAACCCTTATGTGCACTATGATGACGTACAGGAAGAGAAATTACCCGAGGAAAATCGAGCGCGAGGTCGCGTTCAATCTATATCATCCAGCTACACCGCGTTAGATCATGGCAGGCCAGAGCAGAGTACCAAACGCAGGCAATACACCAACTCGCAAAGTCTCTCAGTGCCGTCATATAGTCCAGACATAGCAGGTGTTGGCAGATCCCCAACCCCTCATATTCCTCTGCCCAAAGAAAAAGAAAGAACACTTTCTCGTCGAAATAGTCTTGCAAGCCTTTTTACCTTCGGAATAAGGCCTTTTCCCTCTGTCGATCGCATTCTGAAGTCACCTTCGCGCAAACAGTCCTCCCGACCTAACACTGATGATAGTACTGACAGAGTCAGCAATCAGCTTTCATCTGCCGATCACTGTCGTACGACTTCAGGAGACATGCATTCTGTGTGCGCCAAGCGCAGCACCATGAGTCCACTCCAAGTTGTTGACTCGCGCACAACCACGGACGAGGAATATTATCATTCCTATTATTCAACTCTTCTACAATCTCCTGTGAAAACACGAACACCTATATCTGTCGGTCCTGTGTCTTCTCCTGGCTCTGAACTTGCTACGACTTCCCAACATCCCTATGCTATCGCATTTCCCAGTACAGAAGGCCGAGAATCAACCCAAAGAGCTCGCCAAGCACGTCGGCCACCTGTTCTTAATCTTATCTCCCCTCCGCTACAATTTTCTGTTTCTGAACACGTCGCTCCTAATGATTTTCCGCAAAGACAAATCAAGGCATCTGTGTCATCCCCTAACCTCAAATCCACGAAAACTCCATCTCGCAATGCGCCCAAAGGTATAAATCGTTGGTTGTCGGCGGAGACGTGGTGTGACGCACTATTTTTTCCACGACCACGGCTCAAGATGAAGAACGAAAAGTCTGACAGTGTAAGGATCGTCAGCCTACCCGGAAGCCCTGTGCTTCCCAATGGTGGCGGCATTCAGATACCTAGCGTTCCTTCGAGGGTATTGGCTCATTCTATATCGCTCGTGAACTTGCAAGAAAGGACCCGGGAAGAGCATCGGCGGCAAAAGTTCCCAGGTGAACCCTTGTTACATCCAGCTACAGCATCACAGGTGCAACTCCAATCAGGAAGTAAAAGAGAACGACAGAACATGAGTGATCCTGCCCGACTGCCTCGTCCAAAGAGTTGGGCTTTGGATGATTTGGATCTACCAAGTCCGGTGCCTTCTTTAGCCAAGTGAGTACCTTAATCTCGACCACGCGCTCGGTCTCATGAAGTCAACCCATTAGGGTTCTTGCTGAGGGCGAGCGGCTGGAGTCTGAACGTAAACAGTGGCGGAGTCAAGCTGAGGGTTCTTGGGGCTATAAACGGGCCCGGAATGTCTCTCGCTCTCGCTCTCGATCCTTGACGGCCAACGGGCGGAAGAATTCCAGTGAGATGCTAAGTCACCTAGATTTCTTGGCTGCACGCGCTGTTCACGGCAATCAAGACATCATTCCAGCTCTTCATCCGACATCAAAACAAAAACATGGGAGAGGTTTTTCTTCATCCAAAGGAGCAGGCTCTCACTCTCAGGATACCTCAAACAGACACTCGCAAATGAGCTCCCTCATTCGTTCATGGACACAATCATCCAGATCGCCTCGTGATCATTCTCGAGATGGTTCATGGAGCAACCCACCAGTACTTAAAGTAGTTCAATCAGTTACTCACGCGACCAGTATGTCGGCAGTGGAAAAGGACTTCCACTTCCACTACAGTTCTCAGGCACATAGGTTGCCTAAAAGTGGGGCACAACCCATCCGACAACCTGCACCCTCACCGATACCCTTATCACTTGCCCAATCTCCACCCTCGTCAAGTACCTCAGATAACACTGATCCTCTCGTTGGAATAGCCATATCTGCCCCATTCACAGACGAATCGCTGGACCGTGAAAACCTTAAACTTGCTTCGCATCCGTATGCCCAAGGTGGACTATATTCCTTCACCCCCTCATCTCCAGTATTTGAGAAACGTGCTGAATATGCAGGCCCTCATCCTGTTCAGAATATCCATCCTCAAGAGATACCTGCAAGTCCTGCTGCCAGACATCGACTTCCACCACATGTCATTCTTTCACATCCTTATGCACGCGCCATCTCATCTATCGGAGACTCGTATGATGACAGATCGACCCAAAATACCCGACCTGACAGTAATGTACCTTCACAAGCCTTAGCTCTTGGTATCGTGCATGAAATGGTTCCCGGCGACTATCCATCGTTCCTTTCGCCCAATGCCAACTTGGAGGGTGACATGCCAATGTCAATGACTATGACCGGGATTGTGGACACGGTAGGTGTGGGAGAAGCGCTAGCATATGCCAATGAATACCAAAGGCAAAAGCAAAGAGGAGAGAGCATAGGGCACAATGATCTGGCTGCGAGTGATAATGTCCACTTGTGCGATTCTGTATCCGGTGCCGCACGACCTGAAGTGGTTTCAGGACAGTTTATCGCAAGGGTTTGTTCACCATCCAGGATGCCTGTTCAGTATGACGTTACTCGACCATCATACCGACCTCAACGTAAAGTACCTTGGACTCCCGAAACCCTTGATACATTAGCTTCTTCTCCGCTAGGACATCAGTACACCCCAGAGTTGCCAGAATTTATTCGGACCGCCAAGGCTGACCTCGCTTCGTCAGTATTAAACAACTCAGAGAATTCATTAACCAGGCACATGCTTCAGCCCCGCAGTCCGAATGACCTTGGTGGAGACTTAATCTACAAGCCTGGAAACATTGTTAACCAGGGGCCTTATCGGATGGCGTCCTTCGGTGAATTCAGTTTGGATGGATCACCAACTCGACTTTCTAACATCCCCTTCGACCTGGAATCTCGTCAACGTCCAACGAGTAGCCTTGCTTCCTTGGCAGGGAAATTGAACCAAGACTATGAACAAATTTCGACCAAAGAGTGTGCAGAGCGTCAGTACTCTCAATCTAGCGGTAGCTTTATTACTGGATCGTCGCGATCCCCGACTACGAGACAGCCCAAAGATCCAAGCCTGGAGTTTCTGTTCGAACGACCTACACAGAGCCGCTTCATCAATGAGCCTGGACCAACAGGATTCTCGCTTCCCTTTGAGCCTCAAGAGAATGTGCCTGAAGATGTGCATTCAATGTCTTCAATTGAAACCGGAAAGGAACTTGAGGCCATGGAGAGCCAAGATGAAACAGGTAGCGTCTCTCAGACAGCTGTTCGTTTTATAGAGATTGATTGTGTTTTGCAGAGGTATTCCATGTCAAGCAAGTCGAAGTAGCGACACCTGCTGAAGTGGATACGGCTCATCGAAGTTCCTGCGCTGGTCAATTGGGTTATCACACCGGGCGTGCTGAAATTAATGGTCCCCAGGGCGTATCAACCACGGCCCTTGATACCGCACCTGTCGACTATGACTCTGAAGTTCCTTCCATCCCCACGTCTCGCATAATATCGGGTCTCCTATCCCCATCTAGTGACGAAGTCCGCAGTTCCTATTCCACCTCAACTATGTCCGGGCTTTCCGATTTCCCTGTCCCTCCTGCGAGCCATGGCATGCCTGCATTCTTGAATGAAGCTACTGGTCAACCACCATTTTTGGAAGCAGAGGACCGCCGATTCGAACCACAAAACTTTTGAATTCTATGGATCGCCTGACTGTGGGTAGGGGTGGTCATGTTTAGGGGAGATAGTCCTTTCTAACCATCACAGTGATCTTTAATGTCTTCCTCGGGCATGGGTTTTGTTTTTATTTAGCCACTTTAATATTGAACGTCCATTTAATGTTTTCCTTACATATGATACTTGATATTTTATCTGGTTATTTATTTCTAATGCTAATAATCCCTGGATCTATACATGTAGATGTACGCATTTCTTATTCTTATTCCTTGACGACCTCTTTTTGTTCTTTGTTTTGGAAGGAAATGAATATGGGTGAGGAAGCCTCATACTGAACCCATTTTGATCACCCAATCTTGAGATAGTGATCATACGACCGCCATTTTACATGCACCAAATGCATGCTTTTAAGACTAAGGAGATCTCGCCTTCACACAGGTATCTGATGAGAATCAAACGTCTTTGGGCTTGATTTCCAAAGACCAGAATCACTTTCCTCTAGTTGCGAAGATTAGACGATGGTAATGTATATTAGTCTATGCTGTGTATCAGTACATGAACAGTCCTTCAAAGTATTAAAATAAATTAATCGTCATACTGCGTCAACTAGAAAAAAGGCCCCAGCTCATCAGCATCCGACAAGGAACACTCAAATAGAAAGGGACAGCTCACATCTAGCGTCAACGTTCTCGAACTGTTGACGTCCTGGTCCCGATAAATCCCCACCAACGAATGTCCCTTCTCATACAACGAACCTTTCAGACTAATCACAATAAACTGGAAACTCTCCGACGTATGCATCCGGATATAATTCGCCACCTTGGCGACATTCGTGTTATCGAGAGCAGCATCAACTTCATCAAGAACAAAGAATGGGGCGGGTTGGTAGCTGTGTATGGCGAAAAGCAGGGCAAGTGCTGCAACGGTCTTTTCGCCACCAGATAACTGTTCCATATCTCGGAATCGCTTCATAGGAGGCATTGCATGATACTTGATACCACCTAGGTATGGTTCCTGATATATGATAGCTCAGTTCACCTGTAAGTAACTCCGATCGTCCGATACTTGCCTCACTATCCTCCAAAGTGAGATAAGCAACGCCCCCCATAGGTGCCGCCTTGCCTTTAGTGAGATCCTTGTAAACCTGATCAATACGATCAGAAATGTGATTGTATGCCTTGTTGAACAGTTCGCAGCTGCATCCAAATACCATTAAGTATCACACCCACAAATGAACTCAGCCAAGCTTAAGGGAACACACCGCTGGTTTTTGATTTCATTATAGTGATCCCTCGCATTCCTCGATTGTTTTCTTGCTTTGTCTGCTTCCTTCTCTGTCTCAGCCAACTTGGCCTCAACATCATCAAGCCTGTAAAAAAAAATCGATATCACAAAGTTTGTATACCAAAGCAAGACTCCACATACTTCTCTATCGCCTTCATATTCGGCGCCATCCTCTCGATATCATTATTGGAGCTTGCAATTTCCTTGTCAAACTGGGCAACAATCTCGGCAGGATCTCCTGTTCTCTCTTCATCGCCCAGCAAGTCAAAGTTGACTTCAATGTTATAATCTGCGACAGCTTTTGGCCCCTGGGTGCCATTCTCATCTTCGTCGACATCCATCGCCACTTCCTCTCTGAGATTCTAGTGGGGACGCCACCACATTAATTGCCTGCCACTTGGGAGCATAAGATGGCTCACCTCCTCCATAGGAACATTTCTCAAATTTCCAGCTTTCAAAGGCAACTTGATCTCCTCCAACCGACATTTCCTGTATATCGAAGACCTCTCCAAGGCCAGCTTCTCAATTTCATCATTCTACAATCATCAACATCAAGCATTTGGTCAATACCAAAGCAACTTACGCAAGAACTAATCTCCTTCAACGCCGCATCAAGCACTTTAGCAGCTTTCGCGCTAATCTTCTTCATTTGCTCAACGACTTTTGTCTTTTGATCTAATGCCTCCTGCAACTCGTTCATCCCTTCTCTTAACTCATCAATCGTTCTTTCCGTTTCCGCTAACTTTTGTTGCAACTCTCCTTTCTCAGTATTGAGACTGTCAAGATTAGTTTTCTCAGTTTGGATAGTATTCTCGAGGCGCCGAAGACGTTCACGGGTACTTGTGAGAGTCTCAGATTCAAAGGCCAGCCTAGTCGACATCGACAATAACATAATAATCAAAGTGTTGTTCTGATAAGAGAGAGAAAACATACTGATGTGTCAAACGAGCGATCTGCGTATCAAATCGCAATCTGGCTTGACTCTCCTCCTGGGAGACTTTCATCTGACGTTCTTCATACTCTCGGATATTCTGCACTCCTATCCTCTGGCAGAACGTATCAAACACATCGTCCTCTGCTTCATGTACCACAGCGGCAATATCACCAATACGTTTTTGGATAGCCGAGGATTGTGTTTGTGCCTATCCACCACCGAAGCGTCAGTGAAAATGGTTTTTTTCTTGAATAGTAGGTGGAAGACAAACCTTTTTGAGCTCTGGTGCGTTCAACTTGCGATCATGCTCAAGCTGTCGCAACTCTTCTTTAATGCCATTAAAGCGCAACTTGCAAGCCGTCTATCAACCAAATTAACCATCCGATCAGAATTGACGAAGGTCACAATTCATACCAGATCATCACGTGAAACAGTCAGTGTAGACTCCAAACGAGAAATTTCCGCCAAAAGATTCTCATCCGTCTTCATACGTGGTCTTTGTTTGCCCAGCTCCTTCAACTGACTCATCAAACCATCACGAACCCGGATGAGACCTATGATGAAAAACAATGAACGCTTCAGTTTGGTACAATGAACAAGAACTTGTCATCTCACCTTGCACATCTTTCTCATCCCACTTTTTACTCGAGCTATGCGTACTCCTCCCCCCAGTGATTAGTCCACTCTTATGAATAATCGTTCCTTCCAGTGTCACCGCTACATCACACTCGGTACTTCCAAATCATTATCAATTCGAATAATTACACACTCACCTTTCACCTCCTGACCCTTCTCATAACAAACATATCTCGCCAACTCCATTGAGTCACAAACTAAAGCATTCCCACACGCATGGTGTATAGCCCTCTGTATCGCAGGTTCGTATTGCACCACATCTACAGCTAATCTTGTTCCTTTTGCGAATGCCCGGAATTTGTCATTGATAGACTTCACTTGGATCGTGTCGAGAGGAATGAATGTTGCTTGGCCTGCGCGCTGGTTACGCATGTACTAAGTGATGATAAAAATCAGTGGAATTGGAGAGGAAGGAGGGAAATGAACCTCGATGCAATCTATAGCGGTTCTTTCTTCGTCCACCACGATAGCGTCAATATTCCGACCAAGCACAACGGAGATGGCAATCTCATATTTCTTGGCGGTGGGTTTACACAAATCAACCATCCGACCTCGCACCCCTGTTCTCAAGACATCATCAGAACCCATAGAACAGGAAATGACATGGACATACATACCAGGAAAAAGCTCCTGTAAACTCGCAAGCGTCTCTCTGAGTTTGTTCTCTCTCTCATTTTCGTTCCTATCTACGCCAGCTTGGAGAAGTTGTGCGTAAACATTTTGTAGTTTCTCCTCTGCTTCAGCTTCAAGTTTCCTGTAGGTACGCAGGTTAGATTGATAGATGGACCACATGCAGGGAAAAACTTACGCTATCCTAACACGCTCAGATTGCTGTTTATCAAGCTCAGATTTGCTTCGTGCGAGATCAGCTTGAAGAGACTGTATTTTATCCTCCAGCTATCAAGTGACAGTAAGAGAGTAAAATCAAAGGAATCAGGAAAAAGACTAGCAAACCTCCTCTTTTCTAGCAGCCTGCGCAGTCAAGTCATTCTTCCGCACTGTTATCTTCTCCTCGAGACCTTGTTGTCTTTCCGAAAGTTGCATTAGTGTCCGATTAGCAGTCTTCTCATCTCGAGTAAGTGTCTCAAGTTTCTGTCGCTCGTCGACTGCTAGGACACTCGCACGAGCTTTCCTGTAACCTTGATATTTAGCCATCTTGGAATATCAATCGATAACCGAGACCCACAATTGTTGGTATTCTTCTAGACTCTCTTCACTAAGAGCAACATTGTTTCGAGATGCACGTCGTTGATCCTCTGCGCAACAGAACAGAGATTGAGCACGAATCCAACTCGAATTCTGGAGAGGCGTACCCTGAGCCCTATCAGCCGCTCGCTTTACACTTACTAACTCCCGCTCGTACCCTTGCACCGTCTGAGCCAACTTTGCTTCCGTTTTCGCAATTTCTTCTTGGTTATGTATGGCACTATTAATTTTACGCGTTATATGCTTGATTTGTGCTTCGAGTGCAACAAGGTCTGGTTTCTACAGGACGTCTCAAACGTCAAAAAGAAAAAGGAGCATGAAGGTAAAAACGTACTCTCGCATCGAGAGTTTTCTCGGTTTTCTTGATAGTTTTCTCCTTCTGCATGACAGCTCCTCGCGCTTTCGCTTGGTCTGCCCTGGCAGCCTCGAGTGCTTTCTCGTGCTGACGTCGTTCGTCACGGGATCCCTTGAGTTCCTTGTTCTTTTGAACGATGGTATCAGAACTGCTGGTTATTCCTTCCTCGATGTGGAACAGCTTGAAGAGAATCCGCTGGAGGATGAGATCGTCCTAAACTAACTGTAAGAAAGACTTCAACATTTTTTCTGGCAACCAGACCTACTCTCTTTTCAACGAGTTGTTCGAACCTCTCCGCCTCGCCCTTTTGTTCCTTGTACTGCTTAATCTCACCTGCAATACCTCGTCGTTTGTTAAAGTTGAACGTTGCATTTTCCGTCGCTCTATCTTGCATTTCTTTGGCTTTTTCATATTCCGCTGCAAGTTCGAGCGATCCACTGATTTGCTCAATGAGACGAGAGAGTTCGCGTGGAGATTGTTGCGCTACTGCTTCAACATCTCCTTGGAACACAAGAAAATTCTTAGCTTTGACAAGGATGTTGTGTGATACGAGAGCTGAATTATATGCGGTGTAGGTTACAACCTTGTCGTTCAGCTTGTATTCCGATACACCCGCGGTCGAGATGCTGAATGGGCGTCAACGATGAGACTCGATGTGTAAGAGAAAAGAACGCACGTTCTTTGAAATTTCCACACCTTTTTGTTTTCGTCCTGGTATACAGCAAGCACCCATGCCTTTTTGGCCGTTCCTTCCCCATCTTCTTGATCGTCGTCGTCGTCGTCGTCCCGAACCATAGACCCATCCACACTCGCTTTAGCAAGTCTTCGACCGCGGTACACAAGATCCTTGAGTTGCGAGCTTCGTAATTGGGTACTCTTTACGCCCAAGACGAAGGATATGGCATCCATGAGATTAGATTTTCCTGCGCCATTCGGCCCAATCACCGAAGTAAAGTTCTTGAACGGCCCAATTATCTGGTGGCCTCTACAATGGATCTGAATTGTGTTCTTACGGAGAACAATATCGAAATTCACCTGTATGATTTGAAGTCACATACTTCTATACGCACCAAAGGCATCGCAAAGCACAGCGTCGACGCGTAGATATGAAGTTGCTGACTAAGCTGGCCCCACAAAGTCATTCTCGTAGTGCTTATACTTCCACAGGTAACCCTGAGTGATCCCTTTAGCTTACTGTTCACCAATAGTCATATTGTATAGCTTAAAACCGTCGCTTGTATGCCCACTGATCAAAGCATCACCTGTGGTTGGATACCCATTCTTACTTGTATACTTAAGGTTAAGTGACACGGCGAAGAAACACAACAGTCTAAGAAGTTGTGGCTAATTCACCATTTGAGCTTCTCGGGGAAGAACTTGGTAATAAGGCCCAAGTAATATGGCTTCAACCTTTCCGGATCTACCGGGTCATCGCTCTTGCTATAGAGGTCATACGGGTTGAACGCCCGCACAGCAGCTAGTGCCCGCCCATCCTCCTCGTTACAAAGATAATCATAAGCGCCCTCTCTGTGCCACCTTAGTAGCGGTTAATTAGGCTGCGCCGACTCCGACAGAAATGGGGCTTACGGATAAAAGGAGTGATAACGGATCATCCAGAGAGCCTCTTTGGGGAGAGTACACTGGTCCTTCAGGACGAGGTACAAATACTGGAACAAGAAAAGAATCAGGAGGTCGCTAGAACCAGCACCCTGACATAGACATCACCTCGTCATGACCCCACGAGAGGAGGACATTTTCGAGGCCGCAGCGAGGTGCATAAATCCCACACTCGGTTATCAGTTGCTTGTTGTTAGCGTCCGGATTTAACGAAAACGTCTCAGGATAGATATTCTTATCCGAGAATCGACAGCCAACAGGAAAGGTGTCCTGTCAACCAGTTTAATGAAATCTCGTTAAAAAAAGAACGGACATTTACTCACTCCAACGATGGCCCATTGACCCCTGTGCGATAAGGATGAGTTTGGCAATGATAACAACTTTTCTTAATCACCCACTCAGGCTGAAAGGTCGCAAGAAGTTTCCCAAGATCATGCACAAGACCGACGACTTGCATCCATTCTGGCTTACCGTCTCGACGAATAGCCTCCGCCGTCTGTAAGAGATGTTCAATCTGAGTCACGCTCGTCTGTTTGCGATAACACCTCAGTTTCCCGAATCTGAACATTGGCAAAAAAAGACCTTCTCACATCTGGGTCAGAGTCGTCTTGCATCGTGTTCAGAAGCTCCATCGCTTCCCAGATACCTACGATAAGGGGGGAAAAAACCCATCAAACCACAGATCAATGCACAAGAATGGATGGCAACTTACCCATCTCCGCATGACAAAACTCCTTGAAACGCTTTCGGATCTCAACATTAAATTCGAGCGTTTGCTTAGCTATGCACTCCCGTTAAAAATCGTCAATGTATATATTCACTTCATTTCAACGGACCATGCTGCTCCTGATAAAAAAGCTTGACCCGATCGCGGGCGTCGAGGTATTGCCTAAATGCCGAAGTATCCTTTCCTTTCGAGAATTGAGCCTCTGAATCCCAAAGCCTGCCTTTCAACTCGTTGACTACATTGTTTTCGAGTTCACAGATAGCTTCAGGATAGAAAAAACCCACCTTTGTCGATAGCATCAGATGTCTCCTCGAATTGTTGAAATGTATAATATCTCATAGTGAGGCAATGAGGGCAAGAATGGATCCCGCAGCAAATGTTAACGGTCCTTAAATAGCGGCTCAGCCATTCTTCAAGCGGTGCCCTGATCAACTGACCGAAATTTCGGGGGCTAGGTCCATCAGAGTGAAAGAAGTCCGGTGAGATAGGTACGAACTTCGAGACTCCAATAATTGATGACTAGTAGCATGATCTGATCTGTCAATCATCGGAGCAAGCCTTCTATGGATATTCTTTTCGATGGCGAATGGACCCACTGGACTGCTTTCATGGAAAAGGCCGGTGGGATAAATTCTTATTACCAGCTACACCAGTCATGTAGATGAAAAATCAGGTCAAAAGAAGAACGTCTTACAGAAGCTCCAAAACTTTTAGCCGTATTTTTTGTGTTACATTTCTGCCAATAATTTGATTGAAACTATTGGCATAGTTCCTGGAATTATTTGTAATGAGTAATGATGGTGGAAGGATGCACAAAGACAAATGGAAATAATGGAAATAATAATCGGGTAGTTTGATTCAGAAGTATTACTGATACACGTAGACATTCGACAAACTAAGACGCTACGCTCGCTCAGAAATTGCGATTAATATCTTGCTGTGTTTCGCCCTTCTCGCGCCGCAAGTTGCCTAAATCAACCGTAAATTACGCTGTAATATTTCCTGTAACAGATTTTTACCTTGCGCCTGCTGAGGCTTGTCACCAGTCACTGAGCCAAGCACCGAATCCTTGACTCCCATAACCTGCTCTTTCACACCTTCGACGATACCTTGAGATTTGGCCTGATTCTCTTCAGCTTGGCCCTTGACACTGTCCTCTTTGCCATGTTGCTGGAGGTTGGTAGAACCGGTAAGGTTACCGAGCTAAACAGCATTAAGTCATTGCAAGCCGATAAGGAAACCAGTCAAGACATACCGTCTCCTGTAAGCCGCCTTTGGAAGCAAGGAATTGACCTGAAGTTTTACTAAATGATAGTGTCAACTTTGAGCCTACGGAAACAGACCAGCATATACGAACCTGGGATCGGTAGACATGTGGTGATATCGATGAGGGTACTGGTGAAACATGAATCCACCACGGTTTATATACCATTGGGCCTGCAACTCAGACATGAGCGCATCACGACAGATCCCTACGTCATCATCGTGGGGGATACATTCGATCACTCTTGAAGCTCGATATAACTAGCTTTCGCGCCAGCTGGTTGCTTATAGTTACAAGATTAATGTATCACTGGATCGCTTCATTGTTCATCCGAGTCGTCAAGTTGAAGTTGTTATTGCCTACGTACTTGAGAACAAGCATACTGGGGCCCAGAGACAGAGGATGGTACGTGTGAGATGACGTCACGCGACCTGGAATATCAAATCACGTGGATACCTATTTTCGCGTCAAAAAATGTGACTCGAGCAGCTTTATCGGTCCTAATCTGGCTTTGATCCTCTTCCAAAAAGAGTCATTTTCTCTTCTCCGTTCTCGTTATCTCACATATCCTTCAAGACTAGGGGTGAACTTGATACAGCGACACCCTCATACCCTTCAATCTTATTCCCATCTATTCCCTTCGGGCTCCACTTTGTTCAACTCGTGTATTACGAAAAAGATGTCTGCGGCCCCGGCTAGGACGTCATTACCCTCTGTACTTGGCACGGATACTTCAAGGTTTGCGCTGGAGTCGTACAGAATTGCCATTGCCCAAATTGTGGGCGATGCTCTGGGGTTGACGGTTGAACAGGTGCATCCTGGTGTTGCATGGGGAAAGAAGGGCGTGGATTTCACTGTTGCTTTGCCTAGATTTAGGCTTCCCGGTAAAATTGATGACTTGGCAAAAAAAGTCATCGATAGCGTATGTTTTCCTTTACACAGCGCCAACTAAAATACTGATGTGGTTGTGGTTCAGTTCAAATCAAACGACTACATCGCTTCTATCGAATATGATAAATCTTTCCTTCACTTCATGTGCAATACGGACAGTCTTCATCGGGACGTCCTCACTCAAATTCATGATCTCGGTGCAGAATTTGGTAAGAATGAGTCAGGGAAGGGGAAGAAGTTGGTAGTTGAGTATTCGTCGCCGAATATTGCGAAGAGCTTTCATGTGGGGCATCTGAGGAGCACGATCATTGGGACCTTCCTGGCAAACCTGTATCGCGCATGTGGATGGGAGGCTACTAGTATGAATTATCTCGGTGATTGGGGTACCCAGGTTCGTTCCCCTTCCATCTCTACAAGTGGGTTTAAAGCTAATCAAGGGCATCACCATCTTTAGTTCGGCCTCATTGCAGTCGGCTTCGAAAAATATGGGTCCAAAGAAGTACTTGAGCAAGATGCGATCAAGCACCTCTTTGATGTCTATGTCAAAATCAACAAAGATGCCGAAGCAGACCCGCAAGTCAAAACAGATGCAGCAGCATGGTTCCGTCGTATGGAAGATTTTGAGCCGGAAGCCCTAGAGAATTGGAAGGTCTGGAGGGAGTTGTCGGTGAAGAAATACGAACAGGAGTATGATCGATTGAATGTGCACTTTGATGTTTATACAGGAGAGAGCGCCGTCAAGCAGGAGAGTATAGACAAAGCGTTGGAAAAGCTGGAGGAGATGGGGTTAATTGAGGATTCTGATGGTGCCAAGTTGATAAATTTGGAGAAGTGGAAGTTGGGCAAGGCTGTTGTTAGGAAACGAGGTAAGTTTGGGTCTTCCAAAGTTCGAGAGACGCGGTTGACGAGTAACGTAGATGGGACATCGATTTACCTCACGCGTGATATCGGTGGTGCAATCGAGCGGTATGATAAATACAAGTTTGACAAGATGATTTATGTCGTTTCCGCACAGCAGGATCTCCATCTCGCACAATTTTTCAAAGTCCTTGAACTGATGGGATACCCTTGGGCCAAAAATCTCTTGCACATCAATTACGGTCTTGTGCAAGGAATGAGTACGCGGAAGGGCACTGTTGTATTTTTAAATCAGATAATACAGGAGGCAACACAGGTTATGCATGATCAGATGCAGAAGAACGAAGAAAAGTATAAAGCGGTCGTGGATCCTGAATTGACGAGTCGGGAGGTTGGAATTTCAGGGATTAAAATCCAGGACATGGCTGCCAAGAGGTATTCCCATTCTTTCACTTCATGACTTGTCCATTAACAAGGATTGGTAGGATTAATAATTATACGTTCAACTGGGAACGTATGCTCTCTTTTGAAGGTGACACAGGTCCCTACCTTCAATATGCACACGTTCGTCTCGCCTCGGTGGGCCGTAAAAACCCTCATCTTCTACCTCTCCCACCACCATCACACATTAACACAGACATTCTCTCTCAATACTCTCAAGCCAGGGATATTGTTTTCCTGCTAGGCCAATACCCGGACATTGTACTCACGGCACTGAAGACGCATGAGCCGAGTGGGGTAGTCACTTATTTGTTCAAATTAACACATGCGGTGTCGAGCGCCTGGGAGACCGTGATTGTGAAGGGAGAACCGGACTTGGACAAGGCAAAGGCAAAGCTGTTCCTGTTTGAACAGGCCAAGGTGGTGCTTGGTGCAGGAATGAAGCTACTGAGTATCAGACCGTTGGAGAGGATGTGAATTGTACAAAAATAATCTAGGTCATCTGACCGACTGCGCGAGCACGTTTGTATTAGATTTGTATGTGACATTCGAGACTCGACATAGAGGAGACTGCCGAAGCCGGACAAAATCACGCAAAGTGATGCCAAGTGAGACAAAAAGATATTTGTCTGCAAAAAGACGGCTAGATATGTACCCCGTGCATGAGCCGACTAGCTGATCCCATACCTGCTAGCGAGGACTAGGATGATGCAGAAAATGTGGTCGACATATCTCGCAGAGGAGAATTGGGCTGCGGGTCGGAATACGGAGGTGAGAGAATAAATACTTTGTATTAATTAGATAATTGATGTGACGTTGTCCTTCTCTCCTCTTCTGCTCTCTCCCTTCCGCTCTTTTGACTTTTTTCATTTCATTTCACTTCTGGTCAGATGGACCATCATGTCAATTACAAGTCAGTCTTCGTCTATCCCTGTCTGCTGTTTTATATATCACTCACTCCTCTCATCTCGTTTAATTTTGTCTTGGCTCTGTTCCCTGCGCCGCCTCCGGGTACTATACTCTATCGCTGAATCTGTCTCTGCTTGTACTCTAGTCGGACCTCATCGTCTGGGTCTCAAGACGACGATTCTTCAACATATCCCATCTTTCCCCCAGAGAGAGACCGCATCACAGAACAAGAACGCATAAGACTCATGGCCAATCCCCGTACGCCTTTTGTTTGACTCTAGCTTAGGTCGGTGTTGCTTACGCCACTTCACCTCCTATAGCTGCAACTGGGCTTGCTTCATGCGTCAGCTCCGCTAGTGGCAGCCTCAACTACGGCACCGGAGTTCTTAGTACAGGCGAGGAATTGGAAAAACCTGCACCCCCGTTCATGGGTATCTCTAGTTCCAAAGCGTATGCGAGTAGCAACAGCATTATGGCTCTCAATAGCGGAAGGTCAAGTCCAGTACTCCACAGCCCCGGATCGGAGCATAAACTCGTCGAGACCGATTCACAGCTATCGCTTTCGAGGCATTACATTCCAACCAAGTTTTCATCTAGGATGATGAATACGAGGAGGAGGAGGGGGGGCAGAGGTGGCAAGGGTGAAGGTGGTTCGCCGCATGTTCCCAAGATGGGTGGGGGTACGGAGGCTTTTAGGCGTGGCGAAGCGAGGATGCCGGCTGTAGGAGACGAAGATTATGATGGCGTTACCCTTGGAGGACCGAAGACGGCGAAAAAGATGAGCTGGAACAAGTTCAAGTGGACGCTGCTTTGCGCGAATGCAGTGGTGCGTTTGCTTTCTTGATGACTGTAGTTTCTTATTGTTTTTTTGGATTAGTTGATGGCGTACTCTCTGGTGGGGTTGATCATGTGTCTTTTGACCTGGTTCAATATCTGGTCTAGGGCAGATGTCGTCCGCACGGGAAATCGTCCTGAACTTGTCATATCTACGCTCGCTACCTCCATCGGCGTGTTTACTTCTATGATCGGTTGGTCGGGCATTGTGCTCAATAACCGCTCTTTTCTCGCGATTTACAATCTGTTTCTTTGGATCACATTCATCTTTCTCCTCATACCGGGCTACTTGTCATACAAACGACATACTTTCAACCTCGAAGGTAAAATTAACGCTCAATGGTCACGCGATCTAGGACCCGAGGGTCGTCTCCGTGTACAAAATGTGCTTCGATGCTGTGGTTATTACTCTCCTTTCGTTGAGGCGACTGTCAGTCAGACATGTTATTCGAGGAGTATTTTGCCTGGATGTAAATTGCGTTATTTGCAATTTGAGAGGATGGCATTGAGGAAGTGGTACACCGTTGTGTTTTCGATTGTCCCAGTGCATATTGGAATTATCGTGGTGGGGTTACTGTGCAGCAATCATGTCACGTATAGGTTTGGGAAGGGAATGATGCCCAAGGCGTATAGATTGGATATCAGCAGTTTAGCTGTGATTGCGGATCAATATGTCGGGTGTGTGGTTCACTTTATTTTCTCCTTGGGTGCCTTTACTGATCGTTTTTGTGTAGTGAATTGGCGGAGCAGTATGGGAATGATGTCGCTTCTGAGATTTTGGCCAAGTCAAAGTCTGGATGGCAAGTGGACGGATTACCGGCTATGGCATATTCACAGGATTTGAGCAAGACGCCTATTAATCAGAAGATGATGTCCAAGTTGGACACGATTGGAAATAAGGTTGAATAGAGCATTTTCATTCCATAGTCCCGTGTCCACTTTTGCCTGCTGTCTTCTGGATCCTTTGCAATCTCTTCTACCCTCCTTGTCCCACCAATTTATCTTATTCCTTGGAAATCACACAGTTCTTCATTTTCTTTTTCACTCCTGCATGTATCGCATTCTTGAAGTTACTTTGTACCAATTTTTCTACCACGCATGGACCTTATTTTTGTCATGGACCTATCAATAGACCCACATAATTATTCTCCGATCTGTCGGTCGTTTTTTCTTATAGCTTTTGCATGAGTTGCTTATAAATAATATGCAGATCTTAAGTAAACCTAGGATGATATTGATTGACGTGTTGATGTACAGATAGTGTCTATTTCTCGGGCGGACCTTGCGTGTGATAGCTTGGTATGTACTTTCGCTCGTAACCCTATATCTCGAGACGACATTGTTTACAAGAATTAACCTGGGTGTACGACGACGACGGCGGCGGCGAGAGATATAAAGATGATGTACCTGCTGTCGAGATGTTCCACTACTGGCCAGGTTGTTACGTCGTCGAGAGTGAGAGCCTCGTGCACCGGTTTGGGAACCCCTTTGGCGGGTCAGAAGAGAGAATACCATGATGAAAGTTTTGGCTACAGACCTCCACCTAGATATGTTTTTCCAGATTGTGAGTCATTGGTGTTTGGTGTAGTCCTCCTCCTCCTCCTTCTCCTTCCCCGGCCGTTTTTTCTTCTTCTTCTTCCATCCGTGATGTGTGTTCCAAAGTGCTACCTACATTTGTGATATCCCTATCACAGATACCGAAAAGCAACTCATCAACAGAGACCATAATGCATCTTTACTCCGCTATGTCGATTCGATGCGTACACATGGACACAGAGCAGCACGTATTGATCCGTTGGATTTGATTGCGAGAGAACATGTCGCAGCTTTGAATCCGGTTCGGTATGGGTTGGCGGATAGGGAGAAGAAGTATGATGTGGATGGAATTTTGTGGACGAAGAGAGTGGGTGAGGGGATTCATGAGAAAAGGGATATGTGGAGTTTGGATGAGATTGAGGGACATTTGAAGAGTGTTTATGTTGGTAATATCGGATATGAGGTAGGTTGTTGGTTTTTTTTCTTTTTTTCTTTTCCCCGTCTCCTTTACTTAATTCGCTTATGTTTTTTTTTCGTTTGTCGTAGTACATGCATTCCCCGTCAAGAACGGAAAGGTTATGGTTCTCCCATTTATTGGAATCCCAAATGTTACCTTCACCGATGGATAAACCACTATTTCAGATCGACCATGAGAAACAGAAAAGGATACATCAACTGTTGGCGCGTAGTGAAGTTTTGGATCACTTTTTGCAGATCAAGTTCCCGAATTTGAAGCGTGTAGGTTCTTGTCTGTCTCTTGATTCGATGGCTGATTGTCTTGTAGTATGGTTTGGAAGGAGGCGAGTCCATGATACCTGCTTTGGATACCTTGTTCTCGTCTGCTGCTCAAGGTATGTCCTTGGATCTCCATCCTTGTCTAAATGAAATAATCTGAATTGATTTGACTACGAGGTGGAATCCAGCACATCATCCTAGGCAAGCTTTCCTAGCTTTCCAGCGCAACATGAGCTAACTCTTGTTTCCTTTAGCTATGCCCCACAGAGGCCGCCTGAACCTCCTCACAGACCTTTTGCAATATTCCCCGACAGCCTTGTTCCACAAAATCAAAGGAGGTTCTGAGTATCCCGAGGAGTTACTCGCTGAGGGTGATGTACTCAGTCATCTCGGTGCCTCCCTTTCACAACGGTGTATTGAATTTGAGTTGATAGAATGATCACAGTGTCTTCCCCAAGCTTGGTATACGAAGGAGCAGATAAACCAATCAAGATCTCACTACTTCCGAATCCTTCTCACCTCGGTTCGAATTCCTCTTGCCCTTTCTTTTAGTCATGTCTTAACTTTATCCGAATGTTGTATTGTATAGAGACCGCCAATGCTATTGCGCTTGGGAAAACTCGTGCTAAACAGTTTTCGTTATTGAAGACATCGCCAAAAGACTGTCAATTAGGTGATAGAGTAATGTGTGTACAATTGCACGGAGATGCGAGTTTTACGGGACAAGGAATAGTGATGGAAAATTTTGGACTGAGTGCGTTTGTTTCCCCCCACCGTTTCATGTGATGAGACTGCTGATGTGAGGGATAATACGTGTTAGGTAATTTACCCCATTTTACGAGTGGAGGAAGTGTTCATTTGGTCGTGGAGTGAGTTGAAATTTCATTCGAATGACGTATGCTGATTTGAGGGGTTGTTTGATTACAGTAACAAGTACGTCTGGATTGGTAACAAGGTTGATTTATGTATGACTCTCAATGCTACAGTATTGGATATACGACGCCTGCTTCGGGAGCTAGATCATCTGCATATTGCTCGGATGTAGGCAAGATGGTAAATGCCCCTGTGCTCCATGTGAATGGTGACTATCCTGAAGGTAAGAACTCTTCTGATCCTTATCGTGTGCTTCTGAAGGCAATCATTAGATGTTGCGCGTGCCATGGATATCGCATTCCGATATAGAAATTACTTTAGAAAGGTGAGAGTAGATATCGTTTCGGATTAGTTGAGGCTAAGAGGTTTTTGCAGGATATCATCGTGGATCTTTTGGTATACCGACGATGGTGAGTTGCTTCATAATCGACTTTTTTTTTATTTTGGCTAACTCGGGGAAATCTAGGGGTCACAATGAACTAGACTTGCCTGGAATCACCCAACCCATCATGTACGAGAAAATTGCCCAGAGGAAATCCGTTCCAGAATTCTATGAGCATAAACTCCTCGTATGTCTCATTCCTGTCTTTCTTCCACTATATTTTCTAAACGAGTCTATTTTAGTCTGAAGGTGTTCTCACCCAAGAAATGATAACCTGTGTCCGAAAGACATGCAAATCCAACCTTGAAACTGCGCTCGCAGGTGTATCCAGTTACATTCCCACTCTCACTTCCACCGTATCCACGTCCCCATCCAACGTGCCGATACAACCAACCATGTTAAGTCAACAGTGGGAGACTATTGTCTGGCCAAGAAGTCAAGAAGCTCTATCGAGCGTTGATATCACTACAGGCGTGGCTAAAGATATCTTGAAGCGTGTTGGACAAGCGAGTGTTTGGATTCCGGAGGGATTTGAGGTACATCCAAAGTTAGTCAGACATGTGAAGAATCGGATAGCAAGTTTGGATAAAGAGAAGGGGCTGGATTGGGCCACTGCTGAGGTACGAATTTTCTGATTTTAGATGCTATGGGAAAAATTGTTCTTCCACTCTATAGGCTCTAGCATTTGGTTCGTTGATGCTTGAGGGATATGATGTGAGGATTTCGGGACAGGATGTTGGAAGGGGTACGTTTAGTCATAGACATGCGATGTTGGTAGATCAGAAGACAGAGGGTGTTGTCGTGCCGTTGAATGAAGCATTGGGAGCGGATGGAAGGTTGGAGTTGGCCAATAGTATGTCTGTGGTTTGAATCTCGATCATCATTTGCTGACCTCTTGCGGTGCTAGGTTCTTTGAGTGAATATGCTGTCCTCGGGGTATGTCAATGTTTTTGCTCTCATGTTACTTTTATCGAGTGTGTTGCTAGTTTGAGTATGGTGCTAGCTGGGAACGACCCACCCTGCTCCCGATCTGGGAAGCGCAATTTGGTGATTTCTTCAATGGCGCCCAGGTTACAATTGATACCTATGTTGCTTCATCCGAAAGTAACGCTCCACTCTGATATCAACTACCTGCACTGATTGATTGCTATGAACTTTGCAGCGAAATGGCTCAAGCAGAGTGGTATCGTGCTACAGCTACCTCACGGGTTAGACGGTGCTGGTCCTGAACATTCGTCGAGCCGTATGGAGCGTATGTTGCAGCTGACGAATGACAAGTATTCCGAGACGGAGATGAATCCGACGAGCATTAACATGCAAGTCGTGTTCCCTAGTACACCTGCGCAATATTTCCATCTGTTGAGAAGGCAGATGAAGAGAAATTACAGGAAGCCTCTTGTCATTGTTGGGCCAAAGGGCTTACTGAGATTAGCAGTAGGTCTCCGGTTCTCTTGCTCGGTGTTCGGAATTTGTTTAGGATGATACTTGTAGGCCTCTTCTTCGAGCTTGGCAGATCTCGAAAGTGGAACACGATTCCGACCCATTCTCAACGATCCATTATCCGATCCTCCAAAGACCAAACGCATCGTTCTCCTTACCGGCAAACTGTACTACGACCTCGTTAAAGAACGCGAGGTTCGTAACTTGATAGGTCAAGTTGATTTCATCCGTGTGGAAGAACTCGCGCCGTTCCCGTTTAGCTGTCTCCGCGAGGTGTTTGAAGGTTATGGTGGTTATTTGCATGATGTTGAGATTGGTTGGGTACAGGAAGAGCCGAGGAATCAAGGAGGATGGGGGCATGTGAAGGATAGGATTGAAAGTGTGTTGGAAGATGTGGGTGTGAATTTGAAAAGTAGTTGGTTAGGATTTAGAGGGAGGAGGGAGAGTGCGATTCCTGCGCCTGGTATTGGGAAGATGTATGCACAGCAGCAGAAGAATGTGATTGCGAGTGTGTTTGAGGGTTTGTGATTATTGTATGAGCTACATACATTTGATACGTCGTAACAGAGTGAATGTTTTCATGTTAATAAGTATCCTTCATATACTCGGTAAAAGTCGGCAACAAGATAAAGGCTACCGGCAACAACGACGAGTCCAACATCATGGATTCTGTCCGCTGCCCACGCAATGGCATCAGAAAGCTGAGTTCCTGGTGTCCTAGCCGGGTCAGCAACCCAGTGATCGATGTCTGGAACGAGGACTTGGGCAACGGTGGCGAGTTGGGCAGGAGCAACAGGCGTGACCCATGGCATACCATCTGGGGGAGAAAAGTCGAGCAGCGCGACGTGGAGTCTGATTCTATTATCATGGGACAGAAGGGGAGAAAGAGTGTGAGAAGGCTCCTTGGAGGTCGAGTGGGAGAGGGCGACGATGTAGACGACATCCACCATCCCATCCGTGGACTGGGCGACGGTCCATCTCACGTAGTCGCCGAGTGTTCTGGCTGCTGCGGGATTGTGTGCTCCATCGACGAGGACTGAAAGAGGACGGGGTGTTGTAATGGTGTGGAACGAAAGCCTGCCAGGCCAGTGCACACTCTCGATCCCGCGTCTCACAGCCAGGGGCGACATGCGGCCAAGGAGCGGAGTCTCGTTGACGAGCAGGACCGACACGACAGAGAGGGCAGTTGCCAGATTCTCGACCTGATGTGCGCCATGGAGGGGAAGCACAGCTGTTATGTCTTGATGCAAGGAGGGGAGGCGGAAGAACACGCGATTTTCGATGGGTGGCTGGAATGGCACTGTTCTCAACGACACCTGCGAGCACGCTGTGGCGTTGACTCGGTGGACGACCAGCAGAGGCGCCAACACAGACGCCTTCTCCAGCAGCACAGCCTTGACGACATCGGCCACCTCTGGGTGGTTCTGGCATCCAAGGACAAATGGCTTCCCAGGCCGCGCGATCCCCGCTTTCTCTCTCGCAATGGCCGAGACAGTGTTTCCCAAGAACGCCTGGTGGTCGAGATCGACGTTGGTCAGGGCAGACACCAGGATGGCGTCGTCGGGAATAATGTTGGTCGCATCCAACCTTCCCCCCATGCCCACCTCCACAACGGCCACATCGACCCCGATGCGCTCAAAGATCTGCAACGCTGTCAGCGTCAGAACCTCAAAGCTGCTGAGTCTCGTGCCGAGGTGGTCGTCGACGCGCTCGACCAGGCCCCGCACTGAAGTATAGAGCTCAGCGTCGACAGGTTCGTGGTTGATCGTGATGCAGTCGAGGACGGATATCAGATGTGGGCTGTTGTATCTGCCCACGCTGAGAGGAGGCGAGGCTGATAGGAGAATCGACGAGACGATGGCGGACACGCTTCCCTTGCCATTGGTACCTGCTATATGACATGTCGGTCGAGTATACGCCGGGAGATGCACGATTGCCTTGTGCAACCGATCCAAACTAAGATCAAACATATGGAGGACGAGCGTCAAGGTTTGTAAACACCTCAACCAATATGAGCCTAAGCTTCATTCTAATCTACCGCTAACGAGGACTCGTACGAGCTCACTAAACGTGATTCCAATCTTCAGAATGTCCAAGCACATCTATTTTCTGAAGCCAAAATCTCTCGATCATCACTACTATCTATCCTTCCTTCACCATCCTGGCGCAGAGGCATCACTTCTTTTCCAAGTGGGCACTGAAGCTCCTTCCCTCTTCCAACCAGGCGCAGAATACTCTTCCGCCCGTTTTCCTGTACCAAGCTGGGGAAAAAAAACACTGAAAAAATAGTTATGCGAATTCAAAAAAACTTACTGAAACGAGGCCGCTGTCGTGGAGTTCACGTCTCTCCTGGAACACAATACTCAATAACAAAACAAAAGCTGGTATCAGAGAAACTACATTACCAGCAGCGGTACAGCACCGATAACAACCACACTGAGCAAAGCAGCAAAGAGAGTAGACAAAATCGCGGAGCGCATCTTTTAAGGTTTGTAAGGTTTGCTTGAGACCATTCTCGTTCCCCTTCACAGATTTTTATACGCGACGCATAGACACATATAAGGAGGTGCCTGAGAGAAGCATGCATTACACACACACATAGTTGCCCTGGCAGAAACCTTGGCTCTGAGCCTATATCCCCATACGGGTTAAGCGAGGCTTTTGAGGGCAGTCAGATCTCCAGAATCGGAAGAAAAAGAAAAAAAAACAAAAAGGACACTTCGAGACTCGAGTTGATGGCTGTCATTTGCCACATACAAAGCGACATGGAGCCCGATGACGGCGAACTCAGGGTATGAATCACCTGTCCTAGAAAAAAAAACTGTTTACCAAAGCGCCAAGGAACATGAAGGATAAGATATCCTTTCTCAGAAAAATAGATGACTTACCTTGGTAACATGTTCGTCACACGTCCATTTCTGCATAGCACAGGTCCCCCCTCGGCGAAAACAGCCCTCGGACTTGTATGGACATGATGAATCCATCCAAAAGAAGCTCATCAGGTCTCTCTTTCTCTTTCTTTCTCTCTCTCTTTCTCTCTCCAACCACAAATCAGTTGTCAAGGTGAGAGCCAAATTTTGACAGGCCAAGCTTCACTCGGACGTATTTGAATAGGCACAACTAACTTGTCATGGCAGGTCCGAGTTGCCATAGAATATACTAGAGAGGCGTAACTATCCATGAAGCTTTTTACGCCGATGACTCTGTGAGATGATCATTCCACTTTATTCGGGCTCGGAGAGAGAATCGGAATTCTTACGGCAGCTCAACAACAACAAAAAAAACCGAGGGAAACGGACAACAATTGTCTAGAGAAGAGGGAGAGAGAGTATATCTGATGTGGTCTTAGTTAACTTGCTATATGGGAAAGTGCTTTTCCGCGCTTGGAAAAAAAAAAAAAAAGATCGCCGTTTGTCAACTAATGGATGGAGAGGAACAAAAAAAAAAAAAACTGTTCAAGATCAAGTTTTGGAAAATGTTCATTAGGCAATCAAGGTTCTTCGTTCTTCGAGTCGATAACGATCTCTGTTCTTGATTAATTCATCTAATAAAGCTCGACAACAGTCACAAGGTGATTAAACGGTTACCACCAACGATTCCCGAATGAGTCCGAGCTTTTTACAACCCCCCCCTTGCGCTCGAAATTCCATATTTGGCATACACAGAGAGAGAGATTCGTCCAAAAACACTTTGCGAAGTAGGAGTCCCCCCCCTTCTCTCTCCTCTGAGATAAACAAAAAGGAATTCAATTAGACCATGACTTGTGTGTATGTACTTTGGAGATGATCTTTTTACGTCCCCAAGTAAAACCTTCTCTCGGTGATTCTTCAAAAGGCGAATGCGTGATTTCATGATCCAAGAGCGGTAGTAAGACAAGAAGAGGAAGAAGAAGAAGCATAAGGGAAAGTATTTCCACCACGGGAGATCCCGACGACATTCTAGAACACAGTCCATGATGATAATAATTCGTCGTCATCGCGGGTTAGAGTCTTAATTTAGTTGGATTCAGACTTTGGTTCTTGTCCCTGGCTTTGCTTCTTATGTGGATGGACGGACCGTCTTGACGATATGTTGAGTCACTTTATCGTTGACTGGACAATGGCAATTTTGTAGGTACTTGTCGTTGTGGGAATGCGGGACCCTTAATCAGTTGTAGAGCGCCCACCCGTTGCACTCATTGATAACTATTGAGGTTGCTTGCCGCAGTCAGACCTAACACTAGTCGCTTCAAAACAATGATGATATTCAACGGTTTATGATACAATTCATGGCAATAGATAGGTCAACCTCGGTAGATCGAAACCACAAAAGGCCTCAAACAGATGATATAAGGCTACACATCAGAGGGGGGAACCATAATCAAATCACGTATATGGCTACAATGCAATGGAATACTGAAGAGCAAAAGCGTGAAAGACTAGAGTACTCACAACGAGGAACACATAACTGAACAAGAATGGAAGGTTTGAAGAATGAGACTGAATCAAGAACACCATCCTAACAAACCGATTAAGCTTTATTTTCAACGAGACCTTCAAAGTCAAAATCATCGTTGGGGAACGAACAATTGACATCAGGAACACAGTTCATCTCCCCAACCTGATATCCAAGTTCGCTATACGGCCAAATGGTATCTGTCGGATTCATATTACCGTCAACGCCAAAAATAATATTGTTGGGAATGGGTTCAACGTGTAATGGGCGAGGGGCGAAAACTGGGAGAGGAAGGGTCTCATCGGAAGGACCGGGGGACTCGGAGTACGCTGACGATGAATAAGATGATGGACTGTTCTGAAGAGAAGCCATCCATTGCGCAGTCATATCGAGCTCGGGAATGTCAATAGTATCCTGTACTTGTACTTGAGTCGAAGCTGCTGCATTATCGTACATCTGGATAAACTCTTGTGATCCCAAGGAATCTAATGGTCCCAGACCAAGAGGCGTATCATGTGCCTGTTCATGAGGCGGGAGAGTATTCAGGAGCTCGTGCACGTCGAGAGAAGAGAGTTGTGACTGAAATTGGGAGTGAGATGATTGAAAGTTAAAGTTGTTGAAAGTGTTCAAGAGCAATGGATCTGGTTCCGGGAGAATGTCGACATCTTGATGGAATTGAGGAAATTCGGAACCAGACATTGCCCATGAATGGAAGAACGCTGGACCGGCACTAGAAGGACGATGCTGCTGTCCAATAGTCATTCGTTGCTGATGTGACAACGACGGAGAAGGGAGACCAGAAGGCATAACAAATGGGACGGAAGGGATCGAGATGGTAGCGCAAGGACTGAAATAGTCGTGCGGCAGGGGGACTGAGGAACATCGTCGAAGACTTTGCAACTGGGTGATCGACTGGACAGGTGTCTGCGAACGAATTCTATCCAAGTTCCGTACAGCCTCGGCTAGTTGTTCTCCCTTCTTCCCTTCAAGAAGAAGTTGGGCAACCTCTTCACACCTACGCTCACTTTCTGGTGTGGGTAACGGTTTGTCCCTTTTCTCTTTGTTCTTGTTGTGAACAGGGCAGAAACGATAGTTAGGATACTTGATTTTATGCTCAGCCTTGGCATATTTAGCTTTAACCTCCCAGACACGTTTCTCATCGAGAGGTAACGCTCTCCAACAATTGCCTGAAGACAAGATTATTTAAAAAAAAACATGAAACAATAGATTAAATTTCCTACCAATTATTTTTGATAAAGATCCATGATTGGTCTCGATCGAACCTGGAACATGTTTCTGCCGTACAAAATCCGCACGGAAAAGCATGAATGCATTGGGAGGCCGAGGGATATAACCACGAGATAGACGCTTTCCAGGTGGTGCACGGCGACGTCTAGATACAACTGGCAATGCCTCCGATGGAGGGAAAAGGGCTGAAGATGACGACAGAGATTCGATAGGATCGTGACCATCTTCTGACTCGACATACGTCCCTGGGGTCACATTGGGCGCAAACATGACTGGTTTCTGGGATGGGCGCGGGAGACCGATACCATATACTCCAGGTTTGGCCGGATTCAAGCCTATCATGGTTGAGTCTGAGCTCAGGAAAGGTCAGAGTGAGACTTACCAGTGAACATTACGGAGGAACGTCTTCTACGATTGACGGCATGAACGGAAAAACGGGAAGTGGGCATGGTGACTGAAAAGCCTGCAGTCGAGAAGAGATTGATATTTATATCTGGGGAGGAGTCTAATTCTGATGGAGGACCCTTGCCACTGCTTTCGCTGCTAGCGATCCAGTCTCTGTCATTAATGCCGATTGCCCGTCACAGGCATAAATGGACGTACCTAGACTGCCGTACAACGGCTAACGTGGATGGGAATGATAGAGTCGGCAGCTCGCCACTTTGTCCGCATTTATGTATGGCGGCGACTTACTTTCCTAATCGAGGCACTAGTTTATGTCTAAATTTGGGAGGTTTGCTTCCTTGTTCTCATGCATGATCCTTCTTGACACCGCGGATATACTTATCGATCACTCGAAATGTTTCTTTTTTCTGCCATTGCACTACTTATCAGAGTTCCTTATTTCGGCCCTCAAGCTTCTGGATCGAGTGGTAGACCATCAAAAATAATGGACAAATCGTATTTTCACCTGCTGGATTGGTGCCCTTGCACATCAAATTAAGATGATCTCGGGAACTGTGATCTCAATCTAAGACTTGTGCCATATGCTACGCGTCTCAGAAGAATTCCGGAATATCTACACTGCACTGCTCCCAACATGATGTCAGTAATGTCTAGAGGTCCATCAAGCGATTCAGATGTTAATTGGTCTTGCACCCAATCTTAAACGAACCTCGGCATGAGAATGACAATAGTCTTCTCTCCCCATGTCCAAGTTGACGTTTTCATCGAATAATGAAGAAATCTATCTCTATCTAGATTTTGCGCTGTGTAGCTTATGGAAGAGCTTACAACCATCCGAACTGTGTGCCGAACAGCTCCGAAGTCCCATCTCTGACGTGCTGGTCATCTCATGGACATGCAACTCATTCTGTCAGCTAGCGAGTCCACGTACATTCAACTCTCTTTCGCATATTTTGCTCAAGACCAAAGTGATTGAACTTGACTCAGAAGTCCTCCGACTACCTACTACAAACCTCGGCTTGGGGCACCATAAGTTTGGATCATCCTGGCTGGGGTCAGAGCCCTGATCGGACTAATTTGTGCCCTCGTGACTGAGCTTCTATGGGTTCTCTGTGTCATCCCGGTCCACCCACTCGGCTTCGCAGGTTCTAAAGTCCACGCGGAAAATTAGGCTCATACGGACCCTTCTCCTGTGAGGCGCTATCCTGTACAAGACGCCGCTGTGAGTGTGAGGAAGTATGTTGAGAATACTTCAACAGGATCAAGATCGTCGTTGTGAAAATAGCGGCTGAATTCGTGCTCTCAAGAAATCTTGGGATGCCGGTTTATCTGACCGCAGTTGACACTTTTTAATGCTTTGTACATAAAGAGAACCATCCTGATCATCGCAAAGATCATGTTTCTCTGTTACTTCTCTTTTATAGCGTGATCCCGTAATTAAGTTAGTCTGTCCTGGCGGTAAAAATGGTGTGACCTCAACCCATGACATTTGCCGCAGCATTGACAATATGGCGTCCTCCACCTCACCTGTAGCGTTTATGGAAGGCCACGCACGCTATCTGCTCCCTGGACTTGACCACCATGTGGGACAATTGCCACGATCGAAATGATAGTAATCATTGTGACCATCCCGAGTCCATATTTTAGGAGAACAAAACATAGAAGAGAGCGATCGTCAGCGTAACGGAATACGAGAGATGGTCTCTGCGTGGAAAGAGATAGGGGATGCGCATCAGGCTTAACAACCAACTGCGTTTCAGAACAAATCACAAGGACGAATCCTGTAATTTGAGTTGATACCATTGTCTTATCTTCTATGAGTATTTTTTTTTCATGTTCTGTCCCCTTAGAGATGATGTAAGGAACATGATTTCTCCAACAAGGATTTCCGGAAGAGGGAAAGAAAATGGCGTGTACAAGGCGCTAGTGACCTGAATGGAACAAAGGCTTCATCGTGATTGGATGATGTAAAGTGCATTGTTCGAACAGCAGTAAGATCATATCAATGATCAATGATTTGTGGCTGTGGTGAAAGACTCCTTGGACTCGTATCCCTGGATTGTTGAAGCTGGCTGTGTTGGCTTATGTATTCACTGCCTACATCAGAACCCATGTTTTATGCTGGGATCCTAATACACAGGACCTGAACCTTAAGGGACAGCTTGTTTACATCGTCACGTACAGCAACATTAAGATCACTTGATCGAGGGGCGTTTTGACAGACTGGAGTGATAGACACCATAGACTGGTCCCAATTTCGCGATTGCTGTGAGGGCTGCACAGCTGTGATTCTTACTGATAGTATACAGAACAGTTTCGATCTTATCAATTGGTCGTTGGTCGCTCAACATCCCATCGATACTTGAGCATCTACAGATCGGATTCAGCTCATCATATGCTTTCAGAAAACCAGGATGGGGCCCTCTTGCAGAATGCCTCAAAGATTCGAAGACAGGACAACTGAGCATTGTCATTTCTTTCTCGACCCTAGCACAGACTGATAAGATAGAAGTACACAAACAGAGGTGCTCAAGTGTATATTGATGACCAACGATCTTATTTCATTTTGATTTTCTACTTCTATTTCTATGCATATTCTCACCTTGATTCCAAGACTGCTTAAACGCATTTGGTAGCTCTGATTGAGTCCTGAGTTACGCCCCAGTGTGCCCTCAGGCTTGCAGTTGGTTGGTAGTTGTAGCCCTATGTCCTGTGGCTTGGGGTTCAACTTTGAAGTCTGTCGTAGCGTCTGGTATCTACACTGCAGGTGCCGGATACATCAATACTTTTCTGGTGTTCTTAGGTGAATGCCGATTTCTTAGCGCACGGAAACACGTCTTGACACTGCAACTGGTATCACGTTTTTCTTACAAAAGCTGAAACAAATGACAAGAAACATATCAGAATTGCTGTCCTGGACCATAGATACATCTGTACGGACGGGAGATTTCGCTGGCTGAAGTCTTGCTGAAGGATGTTGCATCAATTTCTTTTCAAACAAAAAATCCTGTCTGGGAGTCTTTAATGACTTAGACTACCAATGACGTTTTTGTATTTTTAACTAGGTATGGACAGGGATGTGGCTCTGGTAAGGTCGCCATTACTGTGTACCCATGCAGTGCTGATACCCAGAGAACACATCTACTCTGATCTGCATAACTGTAGAAGGAAACCTAGCCAGTTTGATGCATGATTTGAAGTCTGATCAGAACGGAACCTATATTATTCCATTTCCTCGACTATCGTGCTCTCTGAAACGAGGACATGAATGACAAATATCTTGAACTTTTGTACCGAATGATACAGCAAACATTTCATAATTACTCAATCGATGTAGCTGAAGTGGGTTATTGGTCTTCTAGGTCATTAGAGATTAGAGTTCTGTCTTTCCAAGTGGCCCATAATGAAGTCGGTGACAGCTCTGACAGGTCATCATTAAAAGGCTAGGTTACGCATTACAGTGTCCCCCTATATCCTGACAATATTTGCCGGATACCTGGATTTCTGCTGGAAATTTATTTGCTTGTGATGCCTTGGAAATTCGTTACAAAGGTCTGTCATGATAGCGAAATTATTGTCAAATTATCTGAGATGATAAATTGGGAATCGGGCCCAATATTTATGGATTGGTCTGTTCACCCTAACAAGTTTTGAGACCAAAATTGCATCCTAATCGGATCAGGCACAGCGAGTCGACGAGGTGATTCATGGCCGACAGAGTACATTAAGAAATTTAATAGGCTCACAGCAATGACTCTCAGGAAAGTCTCCCTCACCTTCGACTCTTCTCTACTTTGACTACCTATCCTTCATCTATCACTTCACAGCACATCAAGCGGCTGCAGCGATGCTGTCTGCCTGGCTTCAGGGAAATAAGTCGGTTGTGCCTCCGCGTATAGAAATTGAAGTAGAAGTTGAAACTCAGGTCAAAGTCGACTATGCTCATAGTCCGACATCAGTCGTGTTCGAGAGACCATCTTTAGAGACATATTCCCACGATCGCTCTCAACTATTCAGTGGCACAGCACCGCTTTCCCCTCGTGCAGACTCATACCAATCCTCTTCATACCTTAAGCAACATAACCACATTATGTCTCTGCCTCGATCAGACTATGATCCTCGTCGAGTGTGCGTGAATCCGTGCCCTAACCTCACACTTGGGAAGCATAGGAGGTCAATTGGAGTATACCTGGCAGGTGCTCTGGTGCGTGTTTTTCCCTGAGCTCAAATATTTCCCCATCACATTCAATCTATCTACATTCAGTTTGCTCTTGCAAACTGGATATTTCTGGATGCTGCTGTACTTTCGGCCTACGCAAAGCCCAAGTGGGGTGACGAAGTGCCGATTCATGTCTCTTTCGTCGATTGGGTGCCTGGAATTTTATCCCTTCTCGGGTATCTAGTGATCAACTGGATTGATAAAGATCGGCTTAGAGACAGGGATGGGTTTGGGGATGGGGATTCTCGGGTAGTTTGGTTGGCAAGGCTAACCTTGTTCATTGGTCTTGCACTGATGGCTGGCGGTCTCGCTGGGAGCGTGGTACGTGATTTTCTGTTGTTCTAATTTTAATAAGCCTTGAACTCGTTTTATTGCAGACGATTCTGGTCCTGAAATATATCTTGCCAGGATATACGCCTCAGTTCACTTACTACGGATATGCCAGTGTCTCGCAAAATGTGGCTCTCATGCTGTCGGCCGCTCTCCTCTGGATCGCCCAGGATACTAGCAATGAGTATGAGTATAACCTTACACTGTAATATCCTTACCCTGAACCACTGTGTACTCAATAAACGCACGATGCTTCTGTTCTGCTGTTAGTAGCTTCCCGGTGATCGGAAATTGGATGGCTTCCAGATAATTGGCGTTATCATAGTCCCCTAACGACCTTTTTTAATTTTTCCCCGTTCACGTAGCAGGAAGGTATGATCGTTTCTCAATGACGGCCTTGATAATCGGTATTCAGAATGCCGTCGGGAACGTGTGGTTGTGTAGGCCAAATGATTTCCTTTCACAGTTCAATTGAGGACAAACTCTCTATCTCCCGTCTCCGTAATCATCGCTTCTTAGTGGTTTTACACTTTTCCAGAATGCTGTCAAGGGATCCTGTCTTCGTGAATGAGTTGATATTGAGCTCAATCTTATGCCAGGTTACCTGTCAACCCCTTGGCAATGGCACCTTTGCTAGTGTCAAGATGATAGGCAAACCAGTAGCATCTTGCCTACTAATTTTCTCACTCCAAAAAGCCTTGTGAAACTATACACCCAATAGCATCAGTGATTCAGACGCACCTTTAGATAGCCTGTCCATGATTCCCAATTTGAGAGGTCTCTCGTGTCGTAAACAAGTGATAATGACCAAGCGCATACATCTGGCATCTATCGAAAGCCCTGGTTTGACCCGGGACTAGTATACATGTCATTGTTCTGATGGCAGAGAGCTCAAGTCAAACCTTCTCAGAATCCATCAGCACCCATGTCAATATTCTCTCTGGCAGCGGTGTATCCCAGGAGATAGCGCTTCCGATCATATCCGGTTCCTCAAGTTACGTCTCAACGCGATGGGTAGGGAAGAGGCATGGATTAACGAGGCTCACGCCACTGGCATGTTTATCTGGGCAACAACTATTGTCGACTTTGTGCAGAAAAATCCTGAAGAATGTTTTCATATCCTTAAAACGAGGGAACAAGAGAACGGCGTGGGCAGACTCGCAGCATTACATAGTTATCTTATTTAACCATGATTTTAGCTTGTGGATAGAATCAGCGGGAACCGATATTTTGTACTGGTTCACAATTTGGCTTACTCGCTGCACCACTGTTGGATCAGTGCAGAGTCACGATGTGAAAAAGTCATCAGATCCTGGGAAGGTTTGAGTGATACGATCCTCTGGTTGATAATGATCAACTAGTGGTCGACCAGAGCCCAACGCTTCAGTGTAGCAAGAGACCCTCGTAATCATCCCACCCAGACAAATCGTACCCGAAGCCACCACACTCGTCCACCACACTCGTCCAATACATCTACGACAATCACAAGAAGTTGCTCATATGATAATGGCGTCCTGACGAGCAATCTGAAAAGCTGATCAATATCGGACGAGCTTAGCTTTCCATTGCCTTCGACTATGTGTTGGCAAAGAGGCGGTAACTCCATTGGGTCCAGTCGATCTGTAGGCTTATTTACTTTCAGAATTTTTGATGATGGTTTTTTGTGGCCACTCATCGTCAAGTACCCTCACAGGTAAGCCACAACTTGACATCAATAGCAAGGGTGAACCAAGCTCGAAGCTGACTCTCAGAAAATGATGAGTGACCTTTTTTGTGCCTATACAGCTTTACATATTCATGTGATGTATCAGGTATGCTTCTGAGGATGATCTCTTGTGTAAACCTGGTACTAAGTCTAATGATTTATGGAAAAACCTTATTTCCAATTACTGAAGGATACCAAATGTGAGTTGATCTTTGCCTTAATCACTACTGATATCTTGGTGAACTTCGAGGTGGAATTGTAACTCTGGGTTGTCATTAAGTATGTATTTGATTGTTATCAACATATAGTTTCTCTACCCAAATGTGATTGTAGAGTTGCAATAGTGAATCATATGCTCTGGATGTATGTTATCTGGTGTGTGATTTACTGCTGTAGGCCTATGATTGCATTTGGGTAAACAAACTATATGTAGGTAACAATGAAGTATATGCTTGGTGATGACCTAGAACTGCAATTTCACCTTGAAGTTTGGTAAAATATATCAGTATTGATTAAGGAAAATATCTACTTATATCTGGTTTCAGTTTGTTATTGGAAACAAGATTTTTTATAAATTATCAAACTTGATGCTAGCTTTACACAAGAGACTATTCTTAGAAGTATATCTTATTAAAAAATTCTCAAAGTCAATTCAATAAGCTTACAGACTAATTGGGCCAATAGAGCAGAGTAATATCAACTGAGTCTAGATAGTTTGTTATTATCTTAGTCTAGACAAGTGTTATAAAATAGCAGATGAGCTAGACAATCTACGGTGGTGGATTATTTTATTTCTTTTTTTCTGATAATTATGTAATATTAAATGTGCATAGGACATCATGACTCAAAAAGAGATGCATGGGATAAAATAGTTAGGTAAATACTTGTAAACACATATTTGTGTATAAGCAGCCAAGCTAATTAACAGGAACTCTAACGAGTTCTCTTTGTCAAACTCTGAATTAGAGTGCAAGTAAGGTTAGGGTTACTCAACTACAACTTCAATCATTACACCAGAACTCGTTTATCACTACTAGCTCCTAATCTTCTTGGTTTTGAGCAATCTTACTCTCATAATCTCTCTCGGTGTGTAATCAACTTAGATCACTTCCAACTTCCTCATAGCTGGGCCACAGGCTTAAGTGAACTGACTGGGAAGTTTAGACCTCAGAGGTGAACAACTAGGACCAAGCTCAGGTATTAGCTCAGACCAGACCTTGCAATTGAGTGGTGCTCTTTAGTCACTTGTATTCTTTTCTCATTATATACTTTGTGCTACTGGCCCATTATGATCAGTCTATGCAGAGGAATATCACCACATCCTTAAGAAGATGATTAGTGTAGGGATCTCCTTTTTGGAGTAATAGCCAAAGTATTATTAGGGCATTAGTCAGTAAGGTAGTAGGCACCTGGCTAGGAGAAGATCTGTGTGCCCCAGCAGACGTACTGTGAGCTTTCTAAAGAAGACAATGAGTTACCCTCAAGAAATACAAATCTTTTTTTTTACAAACAAATCATCCATCCAGAACATAACACAATGTCTCTAGAACAATACAACAACCTTATGAGCAATATGCTTAACCAAAGGCAGGCCCTTGCCAAGCTAAGGGCAGAACTGGAAGGAAGAGAAGGGAAACTATGTAGACAATATGGAAAGTTTGGGCACCTCGCCTGGAACTGTAGAAGTAGAGAAGAGCAGAAGAAAAAAACGGTGGGGGACAATAGATTTGAAGTGTTGAAGAGTTGAGTAATGCAGTGTGGAATCAGGGAGGTAAGAAGGCAAGAAGTGGTGAGGGACATGGTAAAGTGTTTTGGATGTGGAAAGGAAGGGCACAAGAAGTGGGAGTGCCCACAAAAGAAAGAAAGAAGAAAGGAGGAAGCGGCACTGCCGTGAGAAGTATGGGAGAAGGTGAAGGAGTACAGTGGAGTAAGAGGGCTGCCCCCTAGGGGAGCAGCAATGTGTATGGAGGGGTGGACAATGCCAAGAGAGGTGGTGACCTTTGTAGAGTATAGAGGATATAACTACAAGAGAACAAAGACAGAGGAGAATTGGGGACAGGAGTTCCTGGAAAAGGTACAGTTGTGCAACATGTGGTGCGGAAGTTGTAAGGAGACATGGAACTGGAGGAATAGAGAGGCAGAAAGCAGAAGAGCAGAAAGAGTGAAGTGTAGTGCATGTGGAGGAAAAGATACAGTTATTTGGAAAATAGAGTGAAATGAGAAAGAAAAGATTTTCTGTCTGCTATACAGGACAGAAAAGAAAATGCCATGGTAGAATTGGGCAGAAAGGTGGAATGGACAGTGCCTAGGGCCCAGAAGGGGAGGGTTGGAATTACTGATCCGAGGAAGGTGGTAGAAACTGTCAATCAGAAAGCAGTACAGAAGAAAGGGGAAGTGAGAGGAGTGAGATAAACATTCAAGCCTCTGAGAGAAGACAGTGGGTATTGAAAAGACAGATACACATGAAGGAAGGACAGTGAAAGCATTACTCGATAGTAGAGCAACAGAAATGTTTATGAGCAAAAGTTTAGTTCAGAAGGGAGGATATAGGTTAATTAAATTGGATTGACCTTTACAAGTAAGGAATGTAGACGGCATCAGTAATAGTGGAGGTGCAATAACTCATGAGGTAGAAGTGAACATGTTCTACAAAGGACATGTAGAGAGAGTGTGAATGGATGTTTGTAAGTTAGGGAAGATGGATGTAATATTGGGCATACCATGGTTAGTGGTCCATAATCCAGAAATTGACTAGGAGAAAGAAGAAGTGAGGATGACAAGATATCCACCACTGTGTGGAAAGGTAGTAAGGATTAAGGGGAAGAAAGAAGCAAGAAAAGATGAAAGGAAGATTGTTAGATGGGTAGCGGATAAAAAGGAAGACTGGGGAAGAGAAAAAAAATAGAGGAGGATTATCAAAAGGTGGAGAAAATGGTGTCTAAGCGGTTCCATAAATAGTTAAAGGTGTTTGAGAAGGTAGAGTCTGTATCACAAAAGGTCACTTACTGAGTTTGTGATTGAAGAGTTTTTGGATTCTCAAGCAAGGTAGAATAAGCAACAAAAGATGTTGTTAAGTCTGAGGTCTAATCCTCAGACTATGAAGCCTTATATACAGGAAATGATGGTCTGTGCACCTGGACAGAGCATCA